>SXGS01062181.1_pt1 | contig 71947 bp, 45 predicted proteins | sample 3174681 | NCBI WGS metagenome assembly SXGS01 (sample SAMN11356861, study PRJNA531348) | freshwater metagenome | isolation source: freshwater sample F1-80 | place: China: Fuxian Lake, Yuxi | collected 2017-12-25
AGGCCGTGTCTACTTCGTTGCGCTTGCTCACCGTGCTCACCATACCGTCAAGTATGCCTCCGCGCGCTGAGCGGCGCGCGCCTCGTATTCACGGCCTTCTCACGCGATTCGCCTCAAACCCCTGTGAGAAGTGCGGGCTAGCCGTCAGCGACATCGCCGACTTCCAGCCTCCGGCGCGTTGAATGGCCGGGACGAAGAACTTGTCCTCGAACTCCTTGTCCGTGCCCTGGAATGCTGCCGCTCCGCGCACCGCGGAAGGCCGGCCATACACGGCGGCGGCGAACCGGGCCCAGATGGCGGCGTTGCCGGAGCCAACCAGTTCCGGGGCTCCGGTCGCTTTGTCCTCGAGCCAGCGGAGCGCGGTGAGGACGTCCTGGACGCGCGCCTGATCCTCGGTCACATTGAACGTGACGAAGTGGCTGCGAGTCCGGTCGCGCGGGGCGGCGGCGCTGCCTGTTTGAAACGCATCGATCGCGAGCACCGGCCGGCCCGACGCGAGGGCGGCCGCCGCTTCCGGAAGCTTCCACGCTTCCGCCGCGCCGCCCGGATGCAGAGCCAGCAGAGGCGCGCCCGCGCCGTCTTTCCAGATCCCCGGCACACGGTCGTCCACGCTGGGCCGGCTCAGGATCACGCGATCGCCCTGCGCGCTCGATTCGACGCGCTCGGGCCGAGACGCATGCAGCGCGTGGCGTAGCAAACGGCGCTTCTCCTCGGGATCGGCGATGGCCGCCACTTGCGCCGCGGCGCGCATTTTCCACTGTTGGAACAGCGCGTCGTAACTCAGCGCTCCGGCCGGCAGCGCGCGGCCATGCAAGGCGAGCATGTCCTGCGGTTTCTCCAGGCGTATGTTCTGTTCCTTGTAGGATTCCCAGTTGGAGTCCTGCTTCAGGTGCTTGGCGAAGAAGCGGTACATCGCTTCGCGGGAGTCCTTGTTGTAGTTATGCGGCGCGTCGATGCGGACCGCCTCCACCAGGCTCGCGCGGTCGTAGAGTTCGTAGATGCCCTTTGTCGCGGGATACTCGTTCTCGAGCGTATTTTTGGTCCAGTCGCCCGTGGCTGAGACCATCAGCATGGGCCGGGGCGCCATCATGCCGCCGAACTCGACGTTGAAGGCGCGATCGCGCAGCCCGGGGGCGTTCTCGCAGACCGAGCCGCCCTGCATGATGCCGGAGATCATGTTGACGGGGACGGACACCTTGACGCGGTCGTCGAGCGCGGTGAGCAGAAACGTTTGGGTGCCGCCACCCGAGGCGCCGGTCGCGCCGATCTTGTCCGGATCGACATCGGGCAGCGACTGCAGGAAGTCGACCGCGCGGATCGAATTCCAGGTTTGCAGCCCCAGCGCGTGGAATCCCCACAGTTGCTCGGCCTTGCCGCCGAAGGCGTGGCCGGTCTGGATCGTGTCGTTATAGCCAACCATGTCGTAGGCGAACACGACGTATCCCTGCCGTGCGAGATTGATGCATCGGGCGGGGATGGATCCAAGGGCGCTGTGCTCGATGCGGCCGTAGACCCAGTGGCCGTGGGGCGACGCGATGCCCGGGAACTTGCCCTGCTTGCCCGCCGGGCGGTACAGGTTGCCGCCGAGCCAGTATCCGGGCAGCGTTTGAATCAGCACTTTCTCGATCGAGTAGTCACGATTGACGATCTTGCCGAAGACCTGCGGTGTGAGCGGCGTTTTGGCGGGCATGGGGTCGAGCCCGGAGGACATCTGGATCTGCTGGCGCAGGTGCTTCTTGCGCGCTTCCCATTCGGCCAGGTTGCCGAACTTCGGCATGGCGAACACCGTGTTGGTATCGTTGATCCGCGTGTTGCGCGTGTCGGAGGCGGGGACCTCGGCAAGGGCAAGCGCGGCGGGAATGGCGAGGGCGAAGGCGAACCGCATAGCGGGAACTATACCGAGGAAAAGCAATCCCACGCAAGTACTAAAGTTCGGCGCGGGAGCCGTCGATAGGCACTGTGAAGCCCAAAGCGGATGCTAAAGCCGATGTCTGATTTCACTCCGGATACCGACGCACTGCTCATGCAGTTCAACAAGCTGATGCAGGATCTCCTGCGCGGCACCATGAACCGGAATACGTTCCGGCCCTGGGAGATCGACCTGTTGCTCGATATCGAGCATTGCAATCTGAGGGACGGCAATCGCCGCGAGATTTTGCGACGGTATCAGAAGGCCGTGCAACGCAATGTCGACCGGGGTTCCTCCTCTTTGCTGAGGCTGTCGGAATACCTCGAGCGCAACCGGGTCCGGCGAGAAAAGCGCGCGGCCGATGCCGGCCAAGGCGCGGCGGTTCCGGCCGGTTCGTTCGACGACCGAGACTAGCGGCATTTGAAACGCCGGGCGGCCGCGGCGTATGATGGCCGTCGTGACTCGCTCTCTCCTCTCTCTTGCGCTTGCCGCGATTTCGCTCCCGGCGGCTGAATGGACCCGCTTCCGGGGCCCCAACGGATCGGGCATCGCGGAGGGCTCGGCTCTCCCCGAGGAGATCGGCGCGGGCAAGAACGTCGTGTGGAAGACGGCGATCCCGATGGGCAAGTCGTCCCCGGTGGTGACGGCGTCGCACATCTACCTGACCGCCCACGACGACGGCAAGCTGTTCACGCTGGCGTTGGACCGCAAGACAGGCAAGATCCTGTGGCGGCGCCAGGCTCCGGGGCATCGCGACGAAAAGCGGCACAAGCTCAACGATCCCGCCGCTCCGACGCCGGTCTCCGACGGGACGAACGTCTACGTCTTCTTCGCCGGGTTCGGAATGGTCTCCTACACCAGCGACGGAGCCGAGCGATGGCGGCTGGCGATGGGGCCATTCACCAACTTCCACGGGATGGGCGCGTCGCCCGTGCTCGCCGGCGGCAAGCTGCTGATGATCTGCGATCAGGATCAGCAGGCGTTTCTGACGGCGATCGACATGAAGACGGGCAAGCCGGCGTGGCGCGCCGAGCGGCCGGACATGGTGCATAGCTTCTCCACGCCCATCGCTCATTCGATGCCGGGCGGGCGGACGGAACTGATCGTGCCCGGCTCGTATCAGATCACCAGCTACGATGTCGACACGGGCGAACTGCTGTGGACGGTGCGCGGCCTCACCTATCAGGTGAAGTCGGTGCCGGTGATCAAGGACGGCATCCTCTACTTCAACGGCTGGGCGCCGGGCGGAGAACCGGCCGAGCGCCTGGAACTGCCCTCGTTCGAAGAGATGATCAAGCTGCACGATTCGAACAAGGACGGCAAACTGGCGAAAGAGGAGATCCCCAAACCCTGGCAACCCGGCAACTGGGACATGCAGGATCTGGACAAGGACGGTCTGTACAACTCGCGTGACTGGCTCTGCTACCAGATGCGGCGCACGTCCACCAACGCCACCATGGCCGTGAGACTCGGCGGCAAGGGCGACGTGACCGGGACGCACGTGCTGTGGCGCTACGACAAGTCGCTGCCCGACGTGCCGGGCGTGCTGCTCTACAAGGACGTGCTGTTCCTGGTGCGCAACGGCGGCATCCTGCAGACGCTGAATCCGGTCACTGGCAAGGCGATCAAACAGGGTCGGCTCACGCACGCGATGGAGGACTACTACGCGTCGCCGGTGGGTGGTGACGGCAAGATCTACCTCATCGGCATGCAGGGCACGGTTTCCGTGTTGAAGGCGGCGGGCGAATGGGAAATCAGCGGCAAGGGCGAGTTCGGCGAAGAAGTGTTTGCCACGCCGGCCATCGCCGACGGACACATCTGGGTCCGCACCGCGACCGCTCTTTACGATTTCGCGAAGCAATGACCATGACCAGACCGGCATTGGCCCTCTTCGCGGCGCTTGCCTTCGCCGAAGAGTATACGCCCGGACCCGATTCGCGGCGCCAGCCCGGAGTCCCCAAGGGCACAGTCACCAAGCACGAGTGGACCAGCAAGATCTTCCCTGGCTCGGCTCGCGACTACTGGATCTACGCGCCGGCGCAGTATCGCAAGGGCAAGCCCGCCGCGACGATGGTCTTTCTCGACGGCGGGGGGTTCGTCAACGAGGCGGGTGCGTTCAAGGCGACGGTGGTCATGGACAACCTGATCCACAAGGGCGAGATCCCGGTGATGATCGGCGTGTTCATCAATCCGGGCGCGGTGGCGGCGGATGGCGCGGGCCAGGCTCGATTCACGCGCAGCTACGAGTACGACACGATCGGGCCGCGGTTCCCAGACTTCCTGGTGAAGGAGATCCTGCCCGAGGTGGCCAAGTCGTACGACCTGTCGCCCGACCCTAACGATCGCGGGATCTCGGGATCGAGTTCCGGCGGCAACGGATCGTTCAACGCGGCCTGGCAGCGGCCGGACGCGTTCCGCCGCGTGCTGAGCTTCATCGGCGGATTCACCAACCTGCGCGGCGACCACACCTATCCGTCGCTGGTGCGCAAGATGGAGACCAAGCCGTTGCGCGTCTACCTGCAGGACGGAACCGGAGACGTCAACGTTCACAGCAATCAGGAACTGGCGCTGGCGATGAGGGACACGGGCTACGACTACAGGCTGGTCATCGGAACCGAGGCCCACAACAGCAAGCACGGCGCGGCGATTCTGCCGGAAGCGCTCCGCTGGATCTGGCGCGAGCATCCAAAGCCCATCGAGAAGCCAATGAATGGCGGCCGCCACTTCGTGACCAACAACATCGCGGAGCCGGGCAAAGGTTGGGAGGTAGTGAGCGAAGGGCACGCTTCGGTGGAAGGGTTGGCGGCGGACGCGGCGGGCAACGTCTACTTCGGCGATCCCTCCGCCCATCGCATCCACAAGGCCGGCGCCGATGGCAGAGTATCGGTGTTCGCGGAGAAGACCGATGGCGCGCGGCCCGCGGCGTTCGACAAGAGCGGGCGGTTGCACGCGGTCCAGCCGGCCAGGCATCGCCTGGTCGCTTACGACGCGGCGGGGAAGCTGTCGGTGACCGCCACGGGCATCGACGCGCGCGATCTCGCCGTCACCGCCGGCGGCGCGATCTACGCCACCGATCCGGCCGCGCATCGCCTATGGTGGATCGGGCCGGGCGGAGCCAAGCGGGTAGTGTTCGAAGGCATCGACTCGCCGGTGACTCCTCGCCTCACTCCCGACCATTCGTTCCTGACCGTCACCGATTCGGTGGAGCGCTGGGTGTGGAACTTCCAGGTCCGCGCGGATGGATCGCTTTCGAACGGCGTGCCATTCCACCGGCTGGAAAATCCGGACGCGGTGGGATCGGGCACCTTGCGCAGCGGAGCGGCTGGCATCGCGATGGACATCGACGGGTTCCTGTACGTCGCGAGCAAGGTGGGCATCCAGATTTCGGACCCGCCGGGCCGGTCGCCGGGGATCTTGAACAACCCCGATCGAGTCGATCCGCGCGACGTGGTGTTCGGCGGCGCGGACCGCCAAACGCTGTACGTCTCGTCGGGCGGCAAGCTGTACCGGCGCGCGATTCGGAAGAGGGGTGCGACGCCGTGGGAGGTTCTGACTCCTCCCAAGCCTCGCTTGTAGCCGGGCCGGGCCGCGTTATAATCGGCCCGATCCATGCTCCATCGAATCTTGATCGCTGTCGCGGCCTCGGCCGCGGCTTTCGCCCAGAACAACGCGACCCAGGCCGGCGAGTTCGTCGTCGAACATCCCACGTTGCGCAACCTCGGTTTCGAATGGCCCATTTCGGGCGACACCAACCGGAACGCGGCAGTGGCCGTGCGATTCCGCAAGAGCGGAGATTCCGCCTGGAGGCAAGGCCTGCCGCTGTTGCGGATCGGTGGAGAGAAGATCTACCGCCGGCGTGAGGGGCTCGACTACACCGTTCCCGATGGGTTCGCGGGAAGCATCCTCAACGTCCAGCCCGGAACCGAGTATGAATGCGAGTTCCGGCTCACCGATCCGGACGGCGTCACCGGAAAAGCCACGCACACTGTGAAGGTGAAGACGCGCACCGAGCCTCAGCCTTACGCGGGCGGCCGCGTCCTGCACGTGTATCCGCCCGACCACGACGGCGCGAAGCTCGAGCCCAACTTTAGCAGCATCCTGCACGCCTACTACGGCGCCGGTCTCGGCGACTGGAGCGTCGTGTGGGAGCAGCGCGCCAAACCGGGCGACACGATCCTGGTGCACTCCGGCATGTACCGCAACGACCGGCTCAACTACGTCGACCCGATGATGACGCCCTTCGACGGCGTGAATTCGCTGACGCTCAAGGCGACCGCCGATCGTCCGCTCACGATCAAGGCGGCGGGCGACGGCGACGTGGTGTTCGACGGCGCGGGCAACCACCGCATCTTCGACGTGATGGCATCGGCGCACCACATCTTCGACGGGCTCACTATCCGCAACACCGACGTCGGCTTCTTCGCCGGACAGAAAGAGGTCCTGGGCGCGGTGGGTCTGACGGTGAAGAACTGCCGCTTCGACAACGTCGGTTTCGGCGTCTGGACCGAGTACGCCGGATCGAGCGATTTCTACATCGCCGACAACATCATCCTGGGCCGGGACGACCGTTCGCGGCTGATCGGGTGGACGGGCTTCATGTGGGCGAGCGCGGGTCCGTTCGGATCGCACAAACTCAGCAGCTATTACGGGGTGAAGGTGTACGGTCCGGGGCACGTGATCGCGCGGAACTCGATCGCCTATTTCCACGACGCGATCGGCATCTCGACGTATGGGACGCCGGAGAAGGATCCGCACCGCCGCGCGTCGTCGATCGACATCTACGGCAACGACATGCACCTGTCGAACGACGATTTCGTCGAGACCGACGGCGGGGTGCACAACATCCGCGTGTTCGAGAATCGAGGCGTGAACGCGGCACACGGCGGATATAGCGCGCAGCCGCTGTTCGGCGGTCCGGTCTACTTCTACCGCAACATCCTGTACCATCAGCCGACGGGCGTCGCGTTCAAGCTGTCGGCCAAACCGGCCGGCATCTTCATCTGGCACAACACGCTGATCGGCGAGCACGGGATCACGGATCCGTATTCGAACGCGCACTATCGGAACAACCTGTTCCTGGGACGGGACACGCCCGGTAGAGGGATCATGACGTGGGCCAACGCCACGCCGGCGTACAGCAGCGACTACAACGGATTCCGTCCGAACAAGGGCGTGCTTCCGCAGTTCAAGTGGCTGGCTCCGAAGCCCGGCCAAACCGTATACGAGCCCAAGCCCGAGGACTGGCGGGCGTTCCCCACGCTCGGCGAGATGCGCGCGGCGACCGGCCAGGAGGCGCACGGCATCGAAGTGGACTACGACATTTTCGAGAATCTGGTTCCGCCCGATGCCAAGCAGCGCCACGCCGTCTATCACGCGATGGATCTGAACTTCCAACTGAAACCCGGCGGCAAGGCCGTGGACGCCGGCGCGGTCATCCCCACGCTCAATGAGGACTTCGCCGGACGCGCTCCCGATCTGGGAGCGCTCGAGTCCGGGAAGCCGCCGTTGCGTTACGGTCCGAATTGGTTGAAGAAAGAGCCGTTCTACCGGTAGCCGCTACCAGGTCAGCTTCAGCGACAACTGAAAGGATCGCGGGCTGTCCTGGCCCGTGATCGTGCCGAACGCCGTGCTGGTGGGATCGGTGTTCGGATCGGAGAGGTTGGGGTGGTTCAGCGCGTTGAAGGTCTCGGCGCGGAACTGCATGTTCCAGCGCTCGGCGAAGCGGAAGTTCTTGATGAGGGAGGCGTCCCAGCGGTCCTGCGTGGGGCCGCGCACGCCGCTGAAGCGGAGGGGGAACCGGCGGAGGTTGCTGGCCAACTGGCGGGCGTTGTTGCGTTCGAAGCCGGCGTCGGCGTTGAACCAGCCATCGACGTTGCGGACGCCTTTCGGCCGCACGATGTCTTTCAAGTTGCCGTTGAAGATGCGGTTGCCGAAGCCGAGCGGGGCGCCTGTTTGATGTTGATATAAGCCTCCCAGTTGCCAGCCGCCGGCCACGAAGTCGAGCGCCTTGGGCATGGATCCGCCGAAGCGGCGGGTCCGGCCGACGGGGATCTCCCAGATGCCGGAACTGGTGAAGCGGTGCGTGCGGTCGAGGCCGGCGACTACCTCCGATGGCATCGGGTCCTGCGGGTTGAGGAGTTCGGTGGCTTCCATCGCTTTCGAGTAGGTGTAGGAGCCCTGGACGGTCCAGCCGTTTTCCATGCGGCGTTCGATGCGCGTTTGCAGCGAGTGATACCACGAGTAGCCGGCCGGATCGGCCGAAAGCTGCACGCTCGAGAACTGGCTGTAGTTGCGCAGGATGGAGCCGCGGGTGATGTTGTTGCCGTAGATCGGATTGAGGCCGAAGTAGGGGTTGGGGAAATTGGCGCCCAGGAAGTCGATGGTGGCCTGGTCGCGCACGGGTGACGTGCTCAGGTACCGCGCGGGCGTGTAGCTGAGTTCGCGGTTGAGCGTCAGGCGGGAAGAGCGGTTGGCGACATAGGAGGCATCGATCATCGCCTTCATCGGCAGTTCCTGTTGCAGGCCGAAGCTCCAGCGCTGGGCGTATGGATTCTTGCGGCTGTCGCCAAACACGGTCACGCCCTGGCCGAGATTGGTGGAGAGACCCTGGGACGCGCCCGGCGGCCGGATCAGACCCGTGGGGAACGGATTCGCGTTGGTGGCCACGTACGTCAGGCCGTTGTCGAGCGATGCCTGGATCGGCGTGGATTGGGAGAATCCGGTCTGATTCGTGTTGGAGTAGTTGACGCCGATGGATGCGTAGTAGATGCCGAAGCCCGTGCGAACGATGGTCTTGGGCCGCAACTGATAGGCGATTCCCACGCGCGGCATGAAGTTGTTCTTCTCGCCCTTCCAATAGTTGCGGCCGTTCGGCGCGACGTTGGCGAACGTCAATCCACCGATCGCCTGGAACTGGGACGCGGACAATTCGGGAACCTGCCGTCCGGCGGCGTAGTTGGCCCGCGCGCGGTCGTTGAGCGGATTCGGGGTGACCCAGTCGTAGTGGATGGAGGCGCGATTGAAGCGTTCGGTGATCGGGGTTTCGACCTCATACCTTAGGCCCAGGTTGATCGAGAGCTTGCGAGTCAGCTTCCAGTCGTCCTGGACGTACAGCGCGAAGTACTTGTCCTGCTCGGCGTAGCTGTCGACGACGCTCATGCTGCCGCCGGGGATGCCCAGCAGCATGGCCGCCACTTCTCCACCCAGCGTCGGGTTCGCGGCGGTGTCGTTGGCGCGAGTGAATCCGGCGCCGAAGGTGAACTGCGGCGAGATCGCCTGGTGGTAGCGATTGCGGAACTCGCGATAAACACGGAGTTCGGGACCGAAGCGAAGGGTATGGTTGCCTTGGAGCTTGGTGAAGTTGCCCACCAGGGAGTTGGTGACCGACGACGTGAGCCCGTCTCCCGTCTCCCACCCGGCGATCGACGTGAACGGGTTGACGTTCACGTTGGGCAGCGTGGCGAGCTTGCGATCCGGGATCAGCGACAGCAGGTTGTTGGAGAATCCGAATTTCGACAGATCGGCGCCTTGGGAGACGCGCCGTTCGGGGAAGTTCTGATAGGTGAGGCCGTAGCGGAAGTTCAATAGCATCGAGGCGCTGAACAGGTACACGTCGTCGAACGCCAGGCCTTTGTTGTTGCGGTTGAGGATGATTCCGTTCACGTCGTTGTTGAACCAGCGGTTCTTGTCCTCTTCCCAAAAGTCGCGATGGAGGCGGACGAAAACGCGGTGCTTGTCGCTGAAGGCGTGGTCGATGCGCGTGAGCCACACCCAGTAGTCCTCGAGAGCCTTGCCGCTGCGGAAGTAGTTGTTGCGGAAGTCGCGTGTGCCGGTTTGATTGGGCTGCGGATAGAGGTCGATGATGGCCTTGCCGACGGGGTCGATCTGGGACGCGGGGAGGACGTTGTTCGGGATGGGATTGCGAACGAAGCGGCCGTTTTCCAAGCGGGTCGAGCGGGGATCGAAGACCTGGTATCCGGAGCCGAGGGCGAGATACTCGGAGAGGTCGCCGCGATGCATCTTGTCGGTGGGGACGGTGGAGGTCGCCGAGCCGCCCGCGTCGGGATTGCCGAATTTGTTGGCTTCGTAGGCGAAGAACCAGAAGCTCTTGTTCTTCCCGTTGTAAACGCGTGGGATGTAGATGGGAGCGCCGGCGGAGGCTCCATAACGGTTGTCCTGATAGACGGCCAGCTTTTGGCCGGCGCGATTCTGGAAGATCGTCTTGTTGTCGAGCCGCGAATGGCGAAACCACTCGTGCATTTCGCCGTGCAACTGATTCGTGCCGGACTTGGTGGATACGTTCACCGTGCTGCCCATGGTGTGGCCGAGCGAAGCGTCATAGGCCGAAGTCTGGACGCGAAACTCGGAGATCGCGGTGGCCGGCGGCGAGAAGGCGACGCGCGGCGCGGTGCCGTCGGAGAAGGTGTTGGAAACACCGTCGATGGAGAATTCGTTCTGGTTGTTGCCGGTTCCGTCGGTGGAGAACTGGCTTGGCGCCGAGTTGAAGCCGGCTTTGCGCAGGCGGAGGTTGGTGCCGTTGACGGTGCCGGGCGCGAGGTGGACGAGGTCCATTGCGTTGCCGGCGAACAGCGGCAGTTCCTGCACGCGGCGTTCGTCGATGACTTGGCCGAGCGAAGCTTCGGCCGTGGCGAGCAGCGGCGTCGTGTCCCTCACCTCCACCGTTTCGGTGACCTGGCCGATCTCGAGACCGGCGTTGACTTCGACGCTATCGTTGATGCGAACCTGAATTCCGCCGCGGCTCCATTTCTTGAAGCCCGCGGTTTCGACCGTCAGCACGTAGGTTCCGGGAACGAGGTACGGCAGCGTGTAGTTGCCGGATTCGTTCGATTTCACGGCCACGGCGACGCCTGTCTTTTCGTTGGTGATGCGAACGTCCGCGTTGGGCACGATGGCTCCGGCGGAGTCGCTTACGCGGCCGAGGACGGCTCCGCGCGCGTCCTGGGCGAAAGAAGAGGCGGCGAACAATAGCGCCGCCGCGGCCAACCGGGCCGTTTGTCGGGAAAGCATGGACAGACTCCTTGAATCGAGACCTTGCTTCTATTGAAGCAGAGATGCCGCGGTCTCAGGCGCCCGCCACGCGCTCGACTCCGACGGTGTCGATCCGGTTCCGCTCCCGCTTCATTACGGTGAACCGGAATCCGTTCTCTTCCACCGCTTCGCCGGAATCGGGAATCCGGCCGAGGCGGAAAAGCAGGTATCCGGCCAGCGTCTCGAACCCGTCGCCGGCGGGCACTTCGATCTGGTAGTCCGTCTCCAGATCGCGAATGCTGGTCGCGCCGTCGAGCTCGAGCTTGTCCCAGGTCACCGGCAGCGGAGCCAAGCGGACATCGTGCTCGTCGTCGATCTCGCCGAACACCTGTTCGAGCACATCCTCGAGGGTGAGCAGCCCCGTCACCGACCCGAACTCGTCCACGACCAGAGCCATGTGCGCGCGGCTGTGCCGGAAGGTGTCGATCAGTTGGACGACGGGTTTGGTTTCCGGCACCACCGGCGGTTGGCGCAGCAGGCGGCGGAGGTCGAACGAGGGGACCGGCTTGCGCCGCTTGTTGGCGGTGCGGCGCTGCTGCCAGACATCGAGCAGGTCCTTGGCGTACACCAAGCCAATGATGTTGTCGGCGTTGCGTTCGTAGATGGGGAGGCGCGAGTACTTCGCTTCGTGGAACAGCCGCAGCAGGTCGTCGAGAGACGATTCGATGGGCGCGGCGGCGATTCCATTGCGCGGAACCATGATTTCGCGGGCGCTGAGTTCGCGCAGGTCGAGCAGGCGCTGCACGGCGTCTTCCTCGAACTGATCGATGATGCCGTGCCGGCGGCTGGCCCCGACCATGAATTTGAGCTCCTCCACGCTGTGCATCGACGATCCCTCGCCGCCGCCGCGCAGCCCCAGCTTGTGGCTCATCCACGCCGCGGAACGCTCGATCACGGTCACGAAGGGTCCGGCGATGCGGTAGAACACCAGCAGCGCCGGCGCCACCAGGACGGCCAGACGATCCGCCTTTTCGATGGCGAGGTTCTTCGGAACCACTTCGCCGATCACGACGTGCAGATAGCTGACGATGAGGAAAGCGAGGCCCGCAACCGCGCCGTGAGCGACTGCTTTCACGCCCTCGCCGACATAGGGCTCGATGATCCTGTCGAGCAGATGTTCGACGCTCTGTTCGCCGGCGATGCCCATGCCGAGCCCGGCGAAGGTGAGCCCGAGTTGCACCACGGACAACAGGCGCTCGGGGTTGTCGAGCAGGCTGATCGCCGCTTGCGCGCCGGCATGGCCCTCGTCGGCGAGTTGCCGCAGGCGCGACTTCCGCACCGACAGCAAGGCCACTTCCGCCGCGGAGAAGTATGCGTTCACCGCGAGAATCAGGCCGACCAGCAGGAACCGATATCCTAGATGAAGATCCACTTGAACCGCATCCTCAAGATTATCAACTACATCATCGGCGCCGCTGTACTGGCCGGCGCCGTCTGCGTCTACTGGTTCGCATGGCGCGTGTTGCCCCAGTCCTCTGGAACCGTGGAGCTTCCCGTCGCCGCGGCGGCCTCGATCGTTCGCGACAGCCAGGGAGTGCCGCACATCGAAGCGGGCAGCGACGAGGACGCGTGGTTCCTCCAGGGCTACGCCACCGCGCAGGATCGCATGTTTCAGATGGATCTGCTGCGCCGCCAGGCGGCGGGCGAGTTGGCGGCCGTGCTGGGTCCGGCTGTGCGGGAAAGCGATCTCGAGAACCGGCGCTACCGGCTGAAGAAGCTCGCCGATCAACACGCGAGATCGATGAGCGGGCCCGACCGGGCGCCGCTGGCCGCCTACGCGCGCGGAGTCAACGCCTTCCTCGAGCGGAATCGCGGCCGGCTTCCGGTGGAATTCACCTTGTCGGGCTACGAGCCTTCGCCGTGGACGATCGCGGACTCCCTCTCGATCGCGCTGCAGTTGTTCCGCGCCATGACCGATACCTGGAAAGACGAACTGCTCAAGGCGAACATGATGGCCGGCGGCGATCGCGAGAAGGTGGAGACCCTGTTTCCGGTGCGCACCGGAGGCGAGATCCAGATCGGGTCGAATGCGTGGGTGATCGCGGCGAAACGAAGCCAGACGGGCAAGCCGATCCTGGCCAACGATCCGCATCTGCGATTCTCGCTGCCTTCGATTTGGTATCAGGTGCACATGAAGTCGCCGCTGACCGATGTGGCGGGCATGCAGGTTCCCGGCATGCCGGGAGTGCTGATCGGCCACAACCGGCGGATCGCGTGGGGCATGACGATTCTGCATTTCGACGCGGCGGATCTGTACGCGGTGCGTGGCGGTCAGGTGGTGCAGGAACCGGAACTGGTGCGGGTGCGCGGGGCGCGTCCGGTGGAATCGCCGGTGTTGACAACGCGGCGCGGTCCGGTGGTCGCCACCGATGCCGGCAATGCCTGGGCGATGCGTTGGACGGGCGCCATTCCGGGGATGTTCGAATTTCCGCTCGCCGAGTTGAACCGCGCCTCGGACTGGTCCGGGTTCCGGCGGGCGTTGGCCCGCTTTCCCGGGCCGGGCGCCAACTTCGTCTACGCCGATGTCGACGGAAATATCGGCTATCAGGCGGCCGGAAAACTGCCCGTGCGCACGAACTGGAACGGTGACCTTCCGGTGACCGGCGACGCCGAATGGGACGGCTTCATTCCCTTCGAGGAACTGCCGTCGGTGTACAATCCGGAGTCCGGCGTGTTGATCACCGCGAATCAGAATCCGTTTCCCGCCGGGTATCCGCGGCGTGTGCATGGCAACTTCGCGGCGCCGTTCCGCAACCGCCAGATCGCGGCGCGGTTGGCGGTGAAGGAGAAGTGGCGTCCGGACGAGATGGCGGGGATCATGAAGGATGTCTACTCCGAGCCCGCCCACTTCTTCGCGGGCCAATTGGTGGAGGCGCGGCGGAGACGTGGTGGATCTCCCTCGGAAGACACGCGGGAGGCGGTGAAGATCCTGGCCGAATGGAACGGGCAGATGGAGGCGGATCTGCCCGCGCCGTTCCTGGCCACGCTGACGCTCCAGCATTTCCGCAAGGCGATCCTCGAGAGGGCCGCGCCGGGCAAAGGGGCGGCGTACGACAGCCAGATGGGAATGGCGGTGATGGAGAAGCTGCTGCGGGAACGTCCGCGCGGCTGGTTCGACGATTGGGACGCGGTGCTCGACAAGGCGCTCGCGGACGCGATCGACGAGGGGAAGCGCGTTCAGGGGCGGACGATGGCATCGTGGAAGTGGGGCGTCCAGAACCGGATGACGCAGGAGCATCCGGTGGCGTCGCGGCTTCCGTTGGTGGGCTGGTACTTCCGGCTGGGGCCGGTCTCACTGTCCGGCGCGCCGAACACGATCAGCACCACCACGCAGCGTGTCGGACCGTCGATGCGGTTCGTGGCCGATGTTTCCGATTGGGATCGGTCGACGATGAACCTCGTCACCGGCCAGTCGGGACACCCGCTGTCGTGGAACTACAAGGATCAGTTTTCGAAATGGGCGGCGGGGGAATCCCTGCCGATGCGATTCTCGCGGCCAGACGCCGCCGCCACCCTGGTGGTGACGCCGTCTACGCCCCGGCGGCCCTGACCCTCCGCAAGAGCACCGGCGCCGGACGCGACACGTACAGCCCGGCGCGCTCCCTCATCTTGCGGCGCAGTTCCAGGAACTCGTCCACCGTCATTCCGCTTTCACTCACGATGCGCTCGATGCTCCATCCCTCGGCATAGAAGCGCAGCAGCCAAGTCCGCTCCACCGGCGGGAATTGCCGGAGGATTCGTTCGACCTCGGCCGCGCGCGCCCGGGCTCTGGCTTGATCGCTGGCGCCGGGGCGCGATTCCGGCGACGCATGCCGGTCGATGACGGAGCGTACGAAGGCGGCCAGATGGCGCGGCTCGCGCAGCCAGCCGCCGCGGATTTCGCGCACCGCGCCCGCCAGTGTCTCGTCGACCAGACTATCGAGGCCGATCGGGCTCAGGTTCAGCTTCATCAGCAGATGGACGCCCGGCCGGCACATCCGGGCGAACTCCGATTCCGCATCCGCGGCGCTCCGCCGAATGCGGGCCACCAGGCCCGGCCACGCCGAGCGCGGGTCGTCCGGCATGCCCCGATCGGGCGCCGCGACGGGCGTCCCCTCCGGGGTTTCCGAGTCGATCTCTTCCGCCACCCGCGAATGCGAGTCCACGAGGCGTGGAGAATCCGGCTCAAACAGGTACATTCATCCCTCCCGACCGGCCGCGACGCCGGCTGGTTTGTTTCGTACCCTGGGTGTTCAGGGAGCGGCTCGAACCAAGGTGCGTTCGAGCTCGCTATTGAATAAGTAGGTTTCGGAGCGAAAAATATCACCCGATTTCGCTCCAGACGCCGGCTCTTTTGCGGGTAGTCCCTGGGGTGTTAACCCACGCGGGAACGGACAAGGTCCCCAAAACGCGTAGGCGCGTACCTCGTAACGAGGTGGGGTTTGTCTGCCCAACTCCAGGCGCACCAGCCCATCCCCAATTCCTGGAGGTAGGAGGCGAGCCGGCGCCCCCAGTCGAGATCCGCGTCTGGACCTCCCCATTCGGCCGCGAAAACAGGCCGGCCAAGCGCCAGGCGGCCGAACGCCTCCGCCCATTCGGCGCGGGTCTCGCCCTTGTTCCGGTAGACATGGGTGGAATAGACCAGATTTGGGACATCGTCCATGGGCACTCCCCGCAGGTCGTATCCCCAGTTGACGCCCGACACCCAGACCAGCGCGGCGGGATGTTCGGCCCGGATCGCGGCGATCAGCTTGCGCGCCCAGGGTTGCCATTCGAGCGGCGAGACCCGGCGCTGACTGGCGGGATAGAATCCGCCTCCATGATGGGGCAAGGGGTGCGGATCGTTGGGAAGGCGGTCGTGGGGCTCGTTGAGGATGTCGAACAGGACGGCGGGTTCGTCCCGGTAGCGGCGTGCGAGCAGCGTCCAAAATGCTGGCGAGGAATGATTCGGCAGCGGCGAGACGAACTGGCGGCCGGAGCCGAAGGCGGTCTCGGCGTCGAGCCATTGAAGGTCGAGGAGGGTGTAGGCTCCGTACGTCGAGGCGAGCAAGATGATCCGGTCGATGTCGCGGAGGTAGTCCTCGGCGGGGCGGCCGGCGCGGCCGTTGAGAGCCCAATCCTGGTTGAGCGGGATGCGCAGGATGTTGGCTTTCCACTCCCGGCAGATCCAGCGGACCTCGTGACGCGAGATCCCGGCGGCGGAGGCGAACCCTTCCTCGTCGGGCTCGGAGTATTCCATGCCGGACCGGTTTACGCCGCGGAGCAGCACGGGAGCTCCGGTAGCCGTCGAGACGATGCGGTTGGCGGACACGGTCAGCGGAGCCAGTCCATTGGAGAGAACGCCCATGTCGAGATTAGGATATCGGCGATCGGAGCGGATCGGGCGATCAGTCCTGGCGAAGCGCCGTCATTGGCTGGACGCCGAGGGCGCGGCGAACCGGAATCAGGCAGGCAGCCGCGGCGATGACGGCGAGCAGCGCGGGCACTCCCAGGTAGGCCCCTAGGTCGAAGCTCCGAATCCCCAGCACGGACGAGTTCGCCAGAGCCGACAGTCCGAGACAGAACGGCAGTCCCACGACGAGTCCCACCAGCAGGCACATCGCGGCTTCGCCCAGGACGCGGCGGACCACGTGAAGCGGCCGGGCTCCGATCGCGACCAGGATGCCGATCTCGCGGCGGCGCTGTTCCACCGAGTGGCTCACGACGCTGTAGAGTCCGATCGCCGTCAGCAGCAGAGCGGCCAGTCCCAGCAGGCCGGCGATGGAGGCGGCGGCCTGAAACGGAAACCGCTGCATCGCGCCGATATCGCGGATGCTCTTGGGGTCGCAGCCGGCGCCGCCCGGGGCGCGAGCGCAGATTTCGCCAAGGTCCGCCAGCACGGCGGGCGAGATATCGTTCAGGCGGATCAGCGCGCCTCCCATCGTGGGCTGGCCCACCGAACCCGGTAGGTACACGACCGGGGCATCGGCGGCCTCGAGAATCCAGCCGCTCTGGCTATTCGGAGCGACGCCAATCACCTGGTAGGTGACTTCCGGTCCGTTCTCGCCGCTTCCCGGGACCGCCATGGTCAGCGGCCTTCCGATCGCGGAAAGGCCGGGCCACAGAGTCCGCGCCGCCGACTGGCTGACGACGGCGACACGTGCTCCGGCCGCCGCCTCGGAGCGGTGGAAACCGCGGCCATCCGTCAGCGGTGTGCCGAGCGTTTCGAAGAAGCGCTCATCCACGATGTTGTGGGCGATCCGGGCCGAGACCTCGCCCGCCCGGACAGGATTCCGTTCGAGCCTTCCCCACGCGGTCACGCGCTGCACGGCGGACACGCCGGCCACGGCGGGATGCGAGCGGATCCGCTCGAGGAGATCCGCGGCCGGCCGCTCGACCTGCAGGTCGAACACGCGAGCCGTATCGAAGCCGGCGGCGGCGCCGTCAAGCCGTTGCAGATGGCGGACGAGCACTCCGGCGAGCATCGGCAGCACGAACCCAGCGGCCACCTGCCCGCTCAACAGCACTTTCCGCAAACGTCCCTGGCGGCGGCGTTGGATGCCGGTGGCGTTCCACGCGGGGAGGAGTCCGAAGGCGCCGCCGGCGAACAGGCCGAGCAGTCCGGAGTAAGCGAATACGCGCCAGTCGACGGTTACGGGAAGCATGAGCGCCCCCGAATCCGCCGCCAGGGAGAACAGCCAGACGTGCGCGCGCGAGACGCCGATCCAGGCGAGCCAGAGTCCCGCTGCGGCGCCGATCAGCGCCAGCAGGATGCTTTCGGTCAACAACTGCCTGACGATGCGCCAACGTCCGGCCCCGAGGGAGAACCGCATGCCGATCTCGTGGGACCGGGCGGCGGTTCTCGCCACGAAGAGATTGGCGAGGTTGGCGCACGCGATCGCCAGGACGAGCAGGAAGGTCGCGAACAGCACCGGGGCCAGTCCCGCGAGGCCGTCCGCGTCCTCGGCCAAGAAGGTATCGCGCGGTCTGACGCGGACAGCCGCCACGACGTCGTTTTCCGGTCGTTGGAACCGGAGCGCGACGGCAGTCAGCGCCGCGGCGGCGCGTTCCGGCGAGATCTCCGGGCGCAGGTGGCCGGAGACGGCCATCCGCTCGCCCATGTCTTCGCGCAGCGCCGTTATCATTCCGGATGGGACCCAGAAATCCGGCGTCGCGAGTTGGGTTCCGGTGAAGGACGGAGGCATCGCGCCGACGATCGTGAACCACGTGGTTCGGACGCGGAATTGGCGTCCGATGGGCGAGGCGGCGCCGGGGAACATCTTTCTCCAACCCGCGTCGCTCGCCACGGCGACGGGCTCGCGCTCCTCGGTTTCGGCGAAGAGCCGGCCGAGAGCGGGCGTTCCGCCGAGCGCGGAAAAGAAGTCCGCCGATACGACCACGGTCATGGCATTGCGCTGAGACGGCGCCAGCAGCCGGACTTGAAAGAGTCCGGTCACCGCGTAGAGATCCTCGAACTCGCCGCGGGCCGCGTCTCGCAGCACCGCGATCTCCCCGGGGCTCCAGCCGCCGGTGCGTTCGCCGCGTTTGCCAGTTCCTTCGAGAAATACGTGGCGCTCCGGGGCGCGAATCGGCAGCGGCCTCAGGGCGACGTTCGAATAGAGGGTGAAGAACGCGGCGTTGGCGCCAATGGCAAGCGCGAGGATGCCGGTGCAAGCGAGGGCGAAACCAGGGCTCTTGCGGAGCACGCGGCCGGCGAAGACCAAGTCCGCGTGGAGTTCGGCGGCGAGGCGGAATCCGAGCGCGGCTCGGGCTTCCTCGCGGTAGTTTTCCATGCCGCCAAACTCGATCCGCGCGCGGCGGGCGGCTTCGCGAGGACAGAGCCCTTCGACACGCTCGAGATCGGCGGCTCGCGCCTGTTGGTGGAACTCCATCTCGTCGCGGACGCCGTCATCGATGGCCGAGCGGCGGATCAGGCGGTTCGCCAAGCGGTCATAGCGAACCTCCGGCCGCCGCGACGGCGAGATTCATGCCCGCCGCGAACTCCTCCCATTCGCCGAGCTCCTTGGCGAGCCGCTTGCGTCCCGCGGCCGTCAATGTATAGAACTTCGCCTTGCGGTTGTTATCGGAGACGCCCCATTCCGAGGCGATCAGGCCCTTGGTCTCGAGCCGGTAAAGAGCCGGATAGAGCGCGCCCTGTTCGATGAGCAGGCGGCCGCCGGAGAGATGGCCGATGCGGAGAAGGATGCCATAGCCGTGCTCGGATCCGAGCGAGACGGATTTCAGTATCAACAAGTCCAGGGAACCGGGAAGGATGGGAACGGGCACGTTTCGCGTTTCCTCAGTCTCGATAGTAGACCCTCTCTCCTAATCTGTCAAGGAGAGTCTTGCGCCGAGTTCCGCGTCCCTGTCGAGCTAGAATATCGCCAATGCCCAGAGATTGGAAACTCGTCGCGGCCGCGCTGGCCCCCGACATCCCCGCCGAGTCTGTCGAACGCTTGCTGCCCACGCTGAACGCGCTGGAAGCGGCGTTCCGGCCTCTACTCGCCAAGATCCCCGCGGAGGGCGAACCCGCCTACGTCCAACTGGTGGGACGCGACAAGGAGGCCGGCGCGTGACCATCCGGCAGGCCGCCAATCTGCAGGGTGCGCGCAAGATCTCCTCGGTGGAGCTCACGCGGACCGCGCTCGAATCCATTCACCGGCTCGAGCCGCGCCTCAACGCCTATATGACGATTCTCGACGAGGCCGCGCTCGCCCGCGCCACCGCGCTCGACAAGGAGCGCGATGCGGGAACCGTGCGGGGTCCGCTGCACGGCGTTCCGGTCGCGGTGAAGGACGTGTTCCGCATGAAGGGCGTGCGGACCGCGGTGGGTTCTAAGATCTTCGCCAATCACGTCCCCGATTACGACGCCGCCGGGGTGGAGAAGCTGGAAGAGGCGGGTGCGGTAATCGTGGGCAAGACGCAGATGCACGAACTGGCATACGGCGTCACGTCGAACAATCCTCACTACGGTCCGGTGCGCAATCCCTGGAACACGGACTGCATCCCCGGCGGGTCGAGTGGTGGATCGGGCGCGACGGTGGGTGCGCGTTCGGTGGCGATGGCGATGGGTTCCGATACCGGCGGTTCGATTCGCATCCCCGCCGCTTATTGCGGCTGCGTGGGGATCAAGCCGTCCACGGGCCGCGCCAGCCGCTACGGCGTGATGCCGCTCGACTTCACGCTCGACCATATGGGGCCGATCGCCGGCTCGGTGCGCGACGCCGCGGTCTGCATGGAGGCGATCTCCGGTTTCGATCCCCGCGACGATTCGTCGGCGCGCGTGCCGGTTCCGGCGATGACTCCCGATGCCAATGTAACGCTCGAAGGCCTGCGGATCGGCCTGCCGGAGAACTTCTACTTCGACCGCGTGGACCCGGAAGTGGCGGCGACCGTGCGGGCGCTGATTCCGGTGCTCGAAAGCGCCGGCGCGCGCGTGGTTCCGGTGCGCGTCCCCGATATCGCGTCGATCAACGCCGTGAGCCGCGTAATTCTGATGTCGGAAGCGTCGGCGTGCATGTCGCGATTCCTCGGCGACCGGTCGCAATTCGGCGCCGACATTCTGGCGATGTTCGATCAGGGCCGGTTGCTGGCGGCCACCGACTACATCAACGCGCAGCGGCTGCGGCGGGTGTTCCAGCGCGAGTGGGCCGCGCTGTGGGACCACGCCGATTGCGTGATGACGCCGGCCGCGCCGATCACGGCTCCGCCGATCGGCGCCACCGAGGTGGAGATAGCCGGCGAGAAGGAGGACACGCGTTTGGCGTCCACCCGCTTCGTGCGCGCGATCAACCTGCTGAGTCTCCCCGCGTTGACGATGCCGTGCGGGTTGTCGTCGCGGAACATGCCGGTGAGCGTCCAGTTCATCGGGCAACCGTTCGACGAGCCGCTGCTGTTCCGCGTGGGCGCGGCGGTGGAGGACCGGACGGATTTCCATCTCGCCAAACCGCCGTTGTGAGGACCACATGAAGATCCTGGTATTTTCCGACATTCACGGCGACGTCAAATCGCTCGAGCGCATCATGGCGATCGAAGCCGATCTCTATTTCGCGGCCGGCGATCTGGTGACGTGGGCCCGCGGGTTCGACAAGGTGGCGGCGGCGATGAAGCCGAAGGCGGATCGCGTGTATGTGATCCCCGGCAATCACGAGTCGCCCGCGATGATCGAGGTGTTCTGCGATAGCTACGGGTTCCAGGAACTCCACGGCAAGTCGATCGAAGTGGATGGCGTGTGGCTTGCAGGGCTCGGCTGCTCGTCACCGACGCCGTTCGATACTCCGGGCGAGTATTCGGAAGCGGAGTTCGAGGAGATGCTCGCGCCGTTCTCTGGACTGAAGCCGCTGGTGGCGATCTGCCACAGTCCGCCGAAGAGGTCGAAGCTGGATCGCGCGGGCGAGGGGCAGCATTTCGGATCGGAGGCGATCCGGAAGTTCATCGAACGCGAGCAGCCGGCGTACTTCTTCTGCGGCCATATTCACGAGGCCGAGGGCGTGGAGGAGCGCTTCGGCGCGACCGTCGGAATCAACGTGGGGAAGAAGGCGTACCTGCTGGATCTGGCGCAGGTGCGGTAACTTTGCCCGAAGGGCGGCGGGCTTGCTCTGGCCGCCGAAAGCGCCGCGATCTTATCGCGCCGCCAGCGCCGCCGGCTGTTCCATCCGTGCCACCCGCGCGGCATAATCGTTCGCTTGCGCGACAATATCGACGCCGGCCATGGTGCTCCATGCCTCGATCAGTCTCGTCGTGAGCGGGCCCGGCTTGCCGTCGCCGACCGGACGCCCGTTGAGCTTGGTAACCGGCATGATGGCAAACGATGTGGCGGTGAAGAACGCTTCGTCGGCGTTGGCGGCTTCATAGAGGCCGAAGTCCTGCTCCACGGCGGGCGTACCCATCTCCTCCAGCAGTTCCATTACCGCGCCGCGGCTGACGCCGACCAGAATGTTGCGCCCAGGAGGGGTCATGACCCGGCCCTTGCGAACAAGGAAGAAGTTGAACCCGGTTCCTTCCGTGATTAGCCCTTGATCGTCGGTCAGCAGAGCCCACGCCTTCGGGTCGGCCTTCTGCGCCTGCATGTTGGCCAGTTGATAGTAGACGCGGCTTCGATTCTTCACCTTGGGGTCGATGAGGTGAGCGGGGACCGAGTGCTGCCCAGGGATCACGGCATGCACACCGTTCCGGTACATGGGGCCGTACGGCGCCAGGTGCCACCAGTAGGGCCAGCAGTTGATGGTCACGGTCGGCTGGAGGCAGCCATCGAACACGCTCTTGTAGATTCCCAGCGGGCCACGCGAGACGTTGTGCATGATCTGCGCTTCCGCGCCTTCCAGCGCGTCCAGATTCAAGGCGAGAGTTTGGAGTGTCGCGTCCTCCATTTCATCGATCGTCATCCCGCAATCGATCTCGTAGTAGCGAAGGCCCGCGTAGATCCGCTCGAGGTGGTGGCGCAGCCGGAACGGCTGCTGGCGGTAGGTCCGCGTCATGTCGAACACCATGTCTCCGAACATCAGCGCCGAGTCGAAAATCGATATACGAGCATCCTGCTCGCTCACGTACTGTCCGTTGAAGTAGACTTTCCTTGATTTCACCGGTGTCCCTTTTGCGCTCCAATCCTTTGATGGCGGGGCTCCCGTCGATTATACACCACCGCGAATTGTGTATACTTTATCTCGTACAATTCATGGGCCGGGAGCATCGAACGCGGGTCTTCGAAGTGTTACGCTCAGGAGTGTACGCGTGGCGGCTCATGAGGCGAACTAGTGTGTTCCTGCTTGCGACCATTGCCATTCTGCCAGCTCTGCGAGGATGGGATGAGACTACGCCCAGTGAGCCTCGCCTCCTCTCGGTTTTCCCGACGGTTGCGCCGAAGGGGGGCCGGGTCCGCGTCGAACTGCGTGGCCATGACTTGGCCGGCGTAACGCAAGCATGGCTGGATGGCGCCGGGATTGCCGGAAAACTGGCCGGGCCCGCCGAGCGGCTGGGCAGCGAGGAGTCCCCCGCGAGGCCGGAGGGCGACGGAAAGAAGCCCGCTTCCATCTACCGCATCGCGATCGATCTCGACATCGGCGCGCAGGCGCGCCCCGGCGGACATTGGCTACGGGTGGTTTCGCCCCGGGGAGTATCGAATGCAGTCCGATTCGATGTGGCCGGTCGCGCGGTCATGATGGAGGACAGCGCCAAGCAAGCCGGCGATCTCCCACTCCCGGTCTTGATCAACGGCAAATTGGAACGGCCCGGCGAGACGGACTTGTATTCATTCCAAGCCGGGGAAGGGCGCCGCTACTGGTTCGATGTCATCGCCGCCGAGAATTTCGATCCCCGCGTCGGCCTGCTGAGCTCGAAAAAGAGTTGGTTCGACGGATCGCGGCCGCGCCGGGTGCTGCTCGACGAGGAGCGCTCGTTCGACCTCATGCCTGCGTCGGCCAAGGGTTCGGTGCGGACCTCGGAGCCGGGCCGATACACGGTCGAGGTGTCCTCGCTGTTCGGAAAGGGATGTGCCGGCTGCAGCTACCAGATCTCCATTTCGGGCGAGGAGGGGCGGTTGCATGCTACCGCTCCCTTGCCGGAGTCCTGGATCGAACGCGATTTTTCCCGGACGCTCGACGACCGGTGGATTCAGAAGATCGAGTCCCGGCGCGGAGCGAGGGCGGCTATGTCCCCGCTGGCGGCCGTGTTTTCGCGCGAGCGAGCCGGCGGAGAAGAACCGTCCGCGATCGCCTCTCTGCCCGCGCTGACCCAGGGCGCGATCGATCATCCGGGTGACGTGGACCAGTTCCGTTTCAAAGCCAGCACGGGGCAGAAGCTCGTGTTCGAGATCGAGACGCCTGGGACAAAGCCGCCTCACTTCAACCCCAGGCTGGCCGTGCTCGATTCGAACGGGAAGCAGTTGTTCTCCAATATTCAGCGGCGGATCTCGCTGTTCAACAACAACGCCGAAACCGAGGTCTACCTCAAGGACATCCAGCCAAGAGCGGTCCACACGTTCACCGCCGGCGGCGAGTACGTGTTGCAGGTACGCGACCTCACTTCCCGCTACGGCAATGAATCGTACTCCTACCGGGTTCTGATTCGCCCTCAGATTCCTCACGTGGGAGAAGTGTCGAGTTCCGGCCTCGACCACATCAATCTGACTCCGGGCAGAGCCAGAAAGGTGGATGTAAACGCCATGCTCGAAGAGGGCTTTTCCGGCGAAGTGACCTACCATGCATCCGGACTGCCTCCGGGTGTCAGCATGAGGGCCGCCGGGCGCATCGTCGAAGAGCGAGCCCCGCGCGACCTGCCCGAGAACGCCGAAACCGTCCTGCCTGTGCAGTACTCGGCGACGCTGGTGTTTTCGGCATCCCGCGATGCTGACCCGAGCCACGAACCGGCGCTGGTGACGCTCGAGTGCCGCCCGCTGGTGGACGGGGCGGAAGGTCCACCCTTGCAGGTGCGCCGGTTTCCCTTGATGGTGGTGGGCGATTCAGGCGGGAAGGAGAAGCAGCCATGAGGACATGCGCCATCATTGGCGTTTTGGCCTTCGCGCAAATGGTCCGCGCGCAAGGACCGGCTCCGCGGATCTATCCCGCCCAAGCCACTCTGTGGGGCGCCAACACTTCGCAACGCTTTCTTGCGCTCTCGCGCGATGCCGAAGGCGTCGAGCGCGATGTCACCGAGAAGGCCAAGTGGATCGTCTCCGATCCTGGCAAAGCCAGCGTCGATCCGTCCGGGAAACTGGTTGTCCTTGCCGCCGGCGCCGTGAACCTGCGAGCCGAGTTCGAGGGTCTGCGCGCGGACTCGGCGATTCGCATCGAAGGCGCGCAAGGACAGCGGCCATTCAGCTTCGGAGCGGACATCGGCGGAATTTTCACCCGCCGCGGCTGCAACAACAGCGACTGCCATGGCGGAGTCAAGGGCAAGGGCGGATACAAGCTGTCGGCCAACGCGCTCTTCCCCGCCGACGACTACAAGTGGACCGTGGAGGGCGGAACCTTCGACGTCTTGAGCGCGGAGTCGAAGGGGGCGCACATCCCGCGGGTCGACAAGCGGAATCCAGAAAAGAGCCTGATTCTGGCCAAGGCCGCGGCGCAAGTGGCGCACGGCGGGGGACGCCGTTTCGCGGTTGGCTCGCCGGACTACCAGACGATCCTCGACTGGGTCAAGGCTGGAGCTCCTATCGGCGCGGAGTCCGGCGACAAGGGCGTGTTCATTCGGGGCATCGAAGTCTATCCGCGCGAAGTGGTGCTGCGCGCCGGAACGTCACACCGGCTGCTTGTGACAGCCCACCTCTCCAATGGCAGAACCGAGGACCTCACCGATCAAGTGCTCTTCGTCTCCAACGACAGTGAAGTGGTGGAGGCCGGCGAGGGAGGCGTGCTTCGCGGAAAACAAACCGGAGAGACATCCATCCTCATTCGCGCGGCGGGTCACGCCGTCAGCGCGCAGGCGGGCGTGATCGGCGGCCCGGTTTCGAACTACCCGGCCTTCCCGGCGCGCAACTACATCGACGAGCACGTTTCGGCGAAGCTGCGCAAGTTCCGGATTGTCCCAGCGGCCCTTTCGGATGACGCGGAGTTTCTGCGCCGGGTCTCGCTCGATCTGACCGGCACACTGCCACCGCCGGAACGGGTTCGCGAGTTTCTAGCGGACCGCTCGCCCACCAAGCGCGACAACCTCATCGAGACTTTGCTCGACACGCCGGAGTTCGTCGACTATTGGGGTTTCCGTTTGGGTGACATGCTGCGGGCCACGTTCGTGACCTCGAACAGCCTGGCGGGTCTCGAGGCCTTCGAGGCCTGGATCCTCACCAGCCTGATGGCGAACAAGCCGTTCGATCGACTGGCGATGGAACGGATCGCCGGCCAGGGACGCAGCGCACCGGCGCGCAACTTCTATTACGTGTCGGAGAAGGTCGCGCCCGAGAACCTGATGCCGGAACTGATCCGAGTCTTCATGGGCCGGCGGATCGATTGCGCCCAATGCCACAATCATCCGTTCGAGACATGGAGCCAGAACCAGTTCTGGGGCTTGACGGCGTTCTTCGGCGGATTGACGGAGGTCCGCGGCGGGCAGTTGATCATCGACACGATGGGTGACCATCCCGACAGGCCGCGGGAGATGTCCGTGATCCATCCACGGACCAAAGAGAAGGTCCTGCCGGTATTTCTCGACGGGACGGTTCTTCCTCGCGACCGCTGGGAGGACCCGCGTCGCGAACTGGCGCAATGGGTCGTGTCTCATCCCTATTTCGCCGAAGCGGCGGTGAACCGGATCTGGGGCTATTTCTTCGGCCGCGGCATCGTCGATCCCGTGGATGACTTTCGCGCCACCAATCCGCCAACCCATCCGGAACTGCTCACGGCGTTGGCCAAGGACTTTCAGGCGCACCGGTTCGATCTGAAGCACCTGATGCGGACGATCGCGCAGTCGCGGACCTACCAGCTCTCGAGCGTGGCGAACGAGACGAATCGAAACGACCGCATTAACTACTCACGCGCGCAGCCACGTCCTCTGGAAGCCGCTGTCCTGCTCGACGCGATCTCGGCCGCCACCGGAGTGCCGGAGGAGTTTCGCTATCATCCGATGGCGAACGGCGATCCGGGGGCCGGGGCTCGCGCGCAGCGGATGCTGCCCGACATGTGCCCGTCGCCGTTCATGGACGCCTACGGAAGGTCGATGCGAAAGACTCCGGGACCGGGGGCTCCACAGCCGGCGCTCGGTCAGGCGCTGCACATGTTCGCCGGCGCCACCTACACGTCGAAACTCTCCAAGCCGGGCGGGCGCTTGGCGCAACTGCTTGCTCGTGACGCCGCGTCCGGCGAGGCGATCGACGAGTTGTATCTGGCGTCGCTCACCCGGTTGCCCTTGGCGGCGGAGAAAGAGTCATTGAAGCGGGCGCTCGCCACGCAGCGCGGCGGGCGCGCCGCCGCGCTTGGGAATCTCTTGTGGGCTCTGGTGAGTTCGCGCGAATTCGCCCATAATCATTGATCGAGGTCAGACACCCATGATGACACGCGGTTCCTTCATTCGCGCCGGAGCGCTGACGTTCTTCGGCGCATCCCAGGCGGATCTTCTCCGCGCGGCGGCCGCCGCCGGCGCGGCCCCGGCGAAAGCGAAGGCGTGCATCCTGCTTTGGCTCGAAGGAGGCATCAGCCACCTCGATTCCTGGGACGTCAAGGCCAACAGCGGATTCAAGACGATTCCAACCAAAGCGGCGGGAATCCGGGTGAGCGAGATCTTTCCGTCCACCGCCAGGCACATGGACAAGCTCTCGATCATCCGTTCCATGCGGACGCAGGAACGGAATCATCCGCAAGGAACGATCGAAACATTGTGCGGGCATCGCCCCAATCCAGCCTTGAAATTCCCCAGCGTCGGCTCGATCGTCGCCAAGGAACTCGGCGGGCGCGACAACATGCCGCCGTTCGCGGTTGTCCCGATGCCCACCGAGGGAGACTTCTTCAACTATGAGGAAGCCTATCGCGGCGGTTTCCTCGGACCTCAATACGACTCGATGATCCTCCCCGATCCGAGCAAGCCCGATTTCACCGTGCCCGATCTGAGTCTGCCCAAGAACGTCACCGCGGAGATGATCGAGGACCGGAGGTCGCTGCTCCATGTGGTCGACGGCCAGTATCGCGCGCGGGAATCGTCGGCCGAGTTCGCGAAGATGGACACCTTTCATCAGCAGGCGCTCCAGATGCTGCTGTCGCCGAAAGTCAAGGAAGCGTTCGATATCTCGAGGGAGCCGGACAAGGTCCGGGGTCGCTACGGCCGCACCAGGGTCGGTCAGAGTGTCCTGATGGCCAGGAGGCTGGTGGAGGCTGGCTGCCGCTTCGTTACCGCCGCCGGATACAAGCACGGCGAGTGGGACACGCACGGCGACAACGAGAAGCGGCTCCGGGAGACGCTTGCGCCGCGGCTGGATCAGAGCCTCTCCGCGCTGCTCGAGGACCTTTCCACGAGCGGACTTCTCGAGTCGACCGTCGTTCTGGTGACCGGTGAATTCGGCCGGACTCCCGCCATCAATCCCAACCGCGGCCGGGACCACTGGCCCGACTGCTGGTCGCTGCTGGTGGGTGGCGGAGGAATCAACGGCGGCCGCATCGTCGGCGCCAGTGACGAGCGTGGCGCCTACGTCGCGGACCGCCCCGTGTCGACCGGCGACCTCTACGCCACCATCTACAAGGCGATGGGGATCGATTGGACCAAGACGTACATGTCTCCCGCCGGCCGGCCCGTCTACATCGCCAACGGATTCGACGACAAGATGGGCGAGCCCATCAAAGAGCTCGCCTGATTCCGGTCAGACGATTACCTTGCCCGCGGCGTCGTCCCAACGCACGCGCTTGCCCGCCTTCCGCGAGATGTTGGCGAGCAACGTGATCAGGCAAGCCTGGAACCCGATGCGTACCGGCGCCGTCGGAGTCTTCCGCGTGCGGACGCATTCGAGAAAGTTCTGAACGTGTAGCTCGGCCGCGTGGCCGAAGCCTCGCTCGGAGCGCTTGACGATGGCGGGTGTGTCCTCGGCGCCCTGCATGTAGACGCGGCACTCTTCGCGCCCGATGTCCATTCGCGCCTTGTCGCCGTCGAGTTGGCTCAGTTGGTCATTCTTGCTCTGATACTTCATCGCCGCGTAGTTGATGGTTAAGATGCCGGTGAACTCCTCGGGGTACTCGGCGACGGTGATCATGGATTCCGGCTGGTCGAACTGCTTGGCTTGGATCTTGTTGCCGGTCGCCGTCACCGCCAGCGGATAGGAGGCATTCATCAGCAGGTGCATTCCGTCGAAGGCATGCGCGCCCTGATCGGCCGCGATGCCGCCGGCGTATTCCGAAAAATAACGCCAGTGACGGAACCGCAGCGGGTCAACGGGCACGCGCCGCTTCGCCGGTCCCTGCCACTGCTCCCAATCGAGAGGACCGTCGAGCTTTCCGGACGGCGGTTGGTTCACGTAGTTGTTCAGCCACCAGGACCGCACCATGCGGACCGGGCCGAGCGTCCCCGCCGCCACGATCTTGCGGCCCTCGAGGAACAGGTCGTAGCTCCGGCGCTGCATGCCCACCTGCACAATGCACTTGGACGCCTTCTCGGCGCGAATCAGGTCCACGCCTTGCTCGGGGGTCTGGCACAGCGGCTTCTCGACGTAGATGTCCTTGCCCGCGGCGATCGCGTCGAGGGTCATCCGGTGGTGCCAGTGCTCCGGCGTGGCAATCAACACGGCGGTGATACTCTTGTCGTCGAGGATCTGCTTGTAGTTGCGGATCGCCCGGGGGCTTTGTCCACCCTGCGCCTTGGCGGCGACGGAGAGCGCCTTCTCGAGGTTGGGCTCATAGACGTCGCACACCGAGGCGACCCGCACGTTGGGGTCCTTTTGGAACACGCCCATGACGTAGGTCCCCCGGCCGCCGCTGCCGACGACGCCGAGGTTGATCCGATCCGATGGCGCGGCTTGCGCCACCAACATCGTGCTGCCCGCGTAGAGGAAGGTTCTGCGAGTGGGGTTCATCGGTTCGCGCCTCGATTTCCGGCTAATTCCCGCCGGCCGCCACGGCGTACACGCGGCCGTTCGCTTCGGGCCCGGCGGGTGATCAAATCCATGTATACCAAGATACTCGAAACGCCGAAAGGCCGCTACTGGGTCGATCGTTCACGCCGGAGGGAACGTGCGGCGCGATGCCGCCCGCCGGTTCCTATTCCGGTTGCGCGCCGTAAATCGCTCGCAGCCGTTCGTACTCCGCCAACGTCTCCTTGGCCTTGGCGGCATCCCCGCTGGTTCGATACAGCCGGTGAAGTCGATACCGGAGTGACGCGTCCTGGGGCGCCGCGCGGCCCGCTTTCCGCAGCGCCTCGATAGCGCTGGCGAGCTGACCCTCCGATTCCAGGATCCGGGACAACAGCCGCCATCCACCGGCGTCGCCGGGATCGCCATCCATTGCCTTCCGAGCCCACACGAGCGCTTCCCGCGTCCTGCCGGCCGCCAGCTCGAGACGAGCCAGACCGAGTTGCGCCAACGGCAGCGGCAGGGCGGTGCGATACGCCCGTTCCGCCTCCGCCGGCTCGCCGAGGCGCTCCAGACAGGATCCGAGATACGCTCGCGCCCGCGCGTACGAAGGACTCCGCTCGAGCGCGCGCCGGAACCACGCGGCGGCTTGCTGGCAATCGTCCAGGTCGGCGTCGTAGTGGCGGCCGAGAAAATAGTAGGGCCCGAAGTCCCCCGGCTTCCGCCGGATCGCCTCTTGCATCTGCTCGCGGAACAGCAGATATTGCCTTGCGAGATAATAGGCAACGCCGAGCGCCTTCGGGTCATCGGCGCCGGAGCGGAGTGTGCGAATCGCCGTGACAGGATCGTTGCTCAGGATGGCCAGCATCCCTTGCCAGAGCTTGCGCTCGGCCGGATCCGCCATCGCATCCGCGATGTCCGCCGCGCGCCTCCATTCCCCGGCTTTCAACGCGCCGGCGATGACTTGGTTCGATGGCGTAGGCGATGGCAGAAGCGGCGCCAGATCGGGAGTCTCCGCTTGCAGTAGACAAAGCCCGAGCGCGCAGGCGATCGGATGTCTGGCGCCGTGGATCTTGATCGCCCTCCTCAGTCCACCATCATATTCGCAATTCCTGCCCGACCTGCAGGCCAGGACCCCAGCCGAGTACGACGCCTATCTGGACGCACTGGACGGCCCCGTGATCGACAAAGGCGCCGCGTTCCTTCGCTCCTATCCCGAATCCGCGCTGCGGCTGCCGGTGCACGAGTTCATGACACGAGCCTTCCGCCGGCAGGCTGACGCCGCGCGCGCGATAGACGCCGCATCGGCGGGCCTTGCGATCGCGCCCGACTACATCCCTTTGCTGGTCGAACTCGCGGATCTGCTGGCGAACGGATCCACTGGCCTAACCCGGGCCGAAACGGCGGCGCGGCGCGCGTTGACGCTGCTCGAAACCGCGAAAGCTCCGCGCCGGATCGCGCCCGGGACCTGGACCGAGGCGCTCGCCGGCCTGCGAGCTCGATCTCACGCCGCCCTCGGCCTGGTGCACTTCAAGCGCGACGACCTGGCCGGCGCCATCCGGGAGTTCGAAGCCGCGCTCGCCCACCGGTCGAGCGAAAGCCCCGCGGTCCACTACCGGCTGGGGAGGCTCCATGCCAGCGCCGGACGCCGAGCCGAAGCGCGCCGCCACCTCCGTGAAGCCGAAAGGACGGGAGACCCGGCGCTCCGCGAACTGGCGGGCATCGCGCTCCGCGAAATCGCCGAGTAGCGGCCTTGTGAATCCCATCGTCGCTGGGATATGATAAGCGAACATCAGCATGTGGAAATTCGCTTCGGCACTCGTTTGCCTCACCGCGCCCGCGTCCCTTCTTCTCGCGCAAGGGAGTCTTGGCGGACTCACCGGCCGCGTAACCGACAACTCCGGCGCCGCCATCGCCGAAGCCGCAGTCCAGCTCCGCAACGCCGGCACTGGAGCCGAGTTCAATGCCGCTACCAGTTCCGACGGGGCCTATCTCGTCAACAGCCTGCCGCCCGGCCGCTATCGCACATCCGTGTCGAAGACCGGATTTCGCACAGCCGTACGGGAGTCGGTGGTGGTCAGCACCGCGAGCATTTCGGCGTCGGACTTCACGCTCGAAGTAGGTTCGGTCTCGGACTCGATCACCGTCTCCGGCGGCGAAGTCCAGCTCCAGACCACGTCCGCCGAAATCGGAACCGTCATGCCCACCAAATCGATCCTCGATCTGCCGATCTCCATGGGCGGCGCGGCTACCACGGGCGCCACGGGCCGCCGCCAGATCGAGAACTTCATGTTCCTCACGCCGGGTGTCACCGGTACGCAGTGGAACAAGTCGATCAACGGAGCTCCCGGATTCAGCCAGCAGGTTCTGATCGATGGCGTCGACATGCAGAACATCGGCGCGCCCGGTTTCATCGCCGAAGCCAGCCCGCCCTACGAGGCGGTGGAAGAGTTCAAGGTCCAGAACACGCTCTATCCAGCCGAGTTCGGCGGAGGCTTCGGCGTCATGAATTTCACCATGCGCTCCGGCACGAACAAGTACCATGGCGGCCTGTTCGAGTTCTTCCGCAATGAAGCGATGGACTCGCGCACGTTCTTCGGCGGAAGCCGGAAAGCGCTGCTGCGCCAGAACGAGTACGGCGGAACGTTCGGTGGGCCCGTCCGGTTGCCGCGATACAACGGCGCGGACAAGACGTTTTTCTTCTTCGCCTACTCCGGATTTCAATTGCGCGGCGGCGTGCCCGTGGGCGCCTTCGTCACCTTGCCCACCGCGCAACAGCGGTCGGGCAACTTTTCCGATTATCCGTTCCCGATATACGATCCCGCAACCACCGCTCCAGATGGCCGCGGGGCGTTCGAACGCCAGGTGTTTCCCGGGAGCCAGATCCCCGCGTCGCGGTTCAGCGGAGTCGCCCAGCGCGCCCTGCCACTGATTCCCCAGCCCGATCTCCCCGGCTTCTTCAACAACTACCGCAGCCGCCAGAACCAACCGAGCACCGACAACGATTGGAGCGTCAAGATCGACCATCAGCTCACCAGCAAGCAGCGCCTGTCGGGAGCGTATTGGTCGGTACGCGGCGAGACCACCATCAACGGACAAGTGGCGGGTGAGTTCAATACGGGGTTTCGAGTCACCCCGACCACCGCGAGCGGCCTACGCCTGAACCACACCCACACCATCAGCCCGACGTTGCTCAACCGTTTGGGCTTCGGTTACACGCCCACCAGCCCCACCTGGTCGCGCTGGCTGCTCGATCCTCGCGAGGGCAACAAGGTGCTGCGCATCCCGGGCATCTCTGAAAACGCGCGCGGCTTCGCCCAACTCGCATTCGCCGGACCGACGCCTTATGCCACGCTGGGCAATGCCAACAACAACGGAACCGATCCGCAGTACTTCCAAAACTGGAGCATCGCCGACGACATGGCGTGGGTCCGCGGACGCCACCAGATCAAGTTCGGCGGAACCTTCCGCTATCGCCGCATGACCGTGCAGGACCGCCGCAACGAAGGCGGCTCGTTCAATTTCAACGCTCTGTCGACGTCTCAGCCCAACAGCGCCGACTTCGCCCGCTTCGGCAATCCGTTCGCCTCGTTCCTATTGGGAGAGGTCTTCTCGGCTTCCGCCGCCGTGCCCGCGCCCACGCGCCAGTACAACGACCAACTCGTTGCCGTCTACGGCGAAGATGTGTTCAAGATCAACTCGCGTCTGACCGTCAGCCTCGGCCTGCGCTGGGAGATTCCGCTCTACGTGAAGGAGAAGGACGGCATCATCTCGTTCATGGATCCCGCCCGGCCCAACCCCGCGGCGGCGAATCGTCCGGGCGCGCTCGTGTTTCTGGGGAATGGGCAAGGACGCGCCGGCACGCGCACCATCATTCCCGCCTATAATCGCGGCTTCTCCCCGCGTCTGGCGATCACCTACGCGCTGGACCGCCGAACCGTCCTCCGCACCGGCTATGGGATCTTCCGGGTGGAAACCGCCGTGGGCCGCATGAATAGCTGCCAGTTCTGGTGTTCGGGCTTCGGACTGCAGCCGTTCCACACGAGCACGAACTCCGGCATCACGTCCGCGTTCGGTCTCGATCGCGGCTTCCCGGCGAATCCGCAGGCGCCGCCGTTCTTCGATCCCGCCATCAACAACAACGGCAGCGTCACCATGATCAACGAGCACGCCAACCGTATGGCGACATCGCAGAGTTGGACCTTGGCTATCCAACGCGAACTGCCCTTCGGCATCAATCTCGACGCGGCCTACGTGGGAACGAAGTCGAACGGAACCTGGACCGGCGCTTCGGTGCCCAACCAGCTTCACCCGCGCCATCTGAGTCTGGGACAGACGCTCAACGCGAGCGTCACCTCGGCGCAGGCCGTGGCTGCCGGCGTGGGTGTTCCGTATTCCGGCTTCACCGGCTCGGTGGCTCAGGCGCTTCGGGCGTTTCCGCAATTCACCAACGTCGACGATGTCTACCAGCCCACCGGTTACAACTTCTACAACTCGCTCCAGATGCGCGTGCAGAAGCGGCACGCCTCCGGAGTTTCTTTCCTCATGTCCTACACGCTGGCCAAGAATATCGGATTCCCCGGCGGCGACATCTTCGGCGACGTAGGCGGCGCCGGCGGCGCGCGCGGCGTCGATACCTTCAACCGCAAGCTCGAGAAGTCGATCGTTCCATCGGATCAGACGCACGTGTTCATCACGTCCTGGAGCTACGATCTCCCGTTCGGCAAGGGCAAGAAGTTCCTCAATACGTCCAGCCGCGCCGCGGACGCAATCGTCGGCGGATGGGCGCTCAACGCGATCCAGACCTACCGTTCCGCCACCACGATCGGCGTGGGCGGCGGCCCGGCGCTGCCGCTGTTCGGCGGCGCCAATCGCCCCAACTGGATCGGTTCCGATGTCCGGTCCAACGTCTCCATGGGTTCGTTCGACCCTGCCCGCGACCGTTATCTCAACCTCGCCGCCTTCAGCCAACCCGCGCTATTCACCATCGGAAACGCTCCGCCCCGAATGCCGCACGTTCGCGGACCGGCCTTCCTCAACGAGGACTTCTCGATCTTCAAGAACCTTCGTTTCACCGAATCGGTGGCGCTCCAACTTCGGGGCGAATTCTATAACGTGATGAATCGCGTCGTGTTCGGCGGTCCGGCCGCGAACATCAACAATCCGGCCACGTTCGGCGTCATCGGCGGACAAGCCAATACGCCGCGGCTGATCCAACTGGGCGCCAAGATCCTGTTCTGAAAAAGGGCGCCCCGCGGCCAAGGCGGAGAAGCGCCGCTCGAGAGCGTCCAGGTCTCGTCACGGCTCGGTGACGTCCACGATCCGGTCCGCCTTCACGCGGTCGAGCGTCTGGACCGCGCCGGATGGCCACAGGATCTCGACGCGCTCGGCGGCGCCATACGCGCCGAGACCGAAACGCACCAGCGGTTCGCTCGACGAAGCGTAGCCTACGCTCGTCGTGGCATGGTTGAATCGCGCGGTTCCGCCGGGCAACACGATCTTGATCCTCGCGCCGAGTCCGTCGCGATTGCTCTTCTTACCCCGCAACCGGATCGCGAGCCAATGGGCATTGCCTTCGGAAACGTTGCGCAAGACCGCGGTTGACGAGTTCAACGCGGTGACCACCGCGTCCACACGGCCGTCGCGATCGAAGTCGGCGAACGCGGATCCGCGGTGGAAGGCACGGCGCGTTGGCATAGGGCCGGGCTCGAATCGGCCCTTTCCCACTCCCCGGTAGACGGTGTTCGCGAGTTCCGGATCCGCGCCCAATTGCCGCTCGAGGCGCGGAAAGTGCGAGTTGGCGGTGAACAGATCCTTCCAGCCGTCATTGTCGAAATCGAATAGCCCCATGCTCCATCCGGTCAAGTGAATCGTGGCGCGGGCGAGCCCGGACTGCGCGGTGAACTCCTCGAACAGCATTCCCTTGCCGAGATTCCGGAACAGGAGAAAGGTATCGTTCACCATGCCGGTGATAGCCAGGTCCGGCAGGCCGTCATTGTCGAAGTCGCGGAAATCGCATCCCATGCCGGCGATCGCCCGGCCGGAATCCGGATACGCGACTCCGGCCTCCAGCGCCACTTCCTCGAACAGCCCCTGCCGGTTTCGAAAGAGCTGATTCGGCGCCGAGTCGTTCGCAACGAATACATCGGGCCATCCATCGCCGTCAGCATCGGCGAACGCGACGCCCATGCCTTTTCCGGGCGAGGCCTTGATCCCCGCCGAAGCGGAAACATCGGCGAACGTCCCGTCCCGCCGGTTTCGAAACAGGCGGTGCGATTGGGGCTGATACCACTTCGGATGGCAGTGGATCCGGTGCTCGGGCGGGCCGCAGGGAGCTTCCTGGGCCGGATCCCATTGCACGTAGTTGGAGACGAACAGGTCGAGGTGTCCGTCGCGGTCATAGTCGAACCATCCCGCCGAGATCGACCAGTCGCGGCTGGCATCCGCGGGCGCGAGTCCCACGCGACGCGTGACGTCCTCGAACGTGCCGTCGCCGCGGTTGCGGTACAGCGTGTTCCGGTGAACGCCGGCGACGAACAAGTCCGCGAACCCGTCGTTGTCGTAGTCGGCGGCGGCCACGGCCATCGAGTAGCCTTCCCCGGCAAGTCCGGACTTGGCCGTGACGCCGGTGAACGTGAAGTCGCAGTTGCCGCGATAAAGGCGGTTGTGGAAGGTTGCATCCGCCTTCCGCAACGTAGGCAGGGACGCACCATTGGTGAAGAACAGATCGGCGCAGCCATCATTGTCGAAATCGAAGGCAGCCACGCCGCCCGGCATCAGTTCCACCTGATGGAGCTTGCCCGCGGCCCCGTTGCGCAACTGAAACCCGATTCCGGATTTCGCTGTTACGTCTTCAAAGCGGATCTGCGCCCCCACGGCCAGCGGAACGGCGATGATCGCGAGAAGCCTCACTTCGTTTCCCTGGGCCGCTCACGCAGCCATTGGAGTTGGCGCGCGGCCCGTTCGTCATCCCCGGTCAGGCGATAGAGTTTCAGCAACAGCGAGTGGACCTCCACCGAGACTGGCGCGGACTTCTCCGCGGACTCGGCGGACCGCACGGCGTCTTTGCTCCGGCCGAGGCGCATCAGGGCGATTGCCCGCCACCGGTGAGCCTCGCCGCGGTCAGGCGCAAGTTCGAGAGCCCTGTCGAAAGCCGCCAAGGCCTTCTCCTCGAGACCACGCTGCAGCAGCAATTGCCCGTAGCCGAGATGCAGCAACGGCCGCCCAGTGGCCTCGGGCACGGAGACGAGAGCCTCGAGTTCACCTTCGGCTTCCGCGTCCCGCCCGAGCGCATCGAGAGTCGCCGCGCGAAGAATCCGGACATCGATATTTCCCGCAAGCGAGGGTTCGTCCAGGATCTTCAGAGCGGAACCGAAATAGCCTTCGCGATATTCGAGCACCGCCGCCGTGAACAGGACAGCCGGATGCTTCGGTTGGTTTTTCCGGAGCGGAGCGAGTATTTGACGCGCTTCAGCCAGTTTCCCCGAGTCGATGAGCGACTGCACGGAGCCGAGGCTCGCGGGTTGCTTCGGCTGCCCGAAGCAGAGAGCCGATCCCGTGAGGATCAGTCCCGCGAGTCTCGCCCTCATGCATCTCGTATTCTAAAACCTCAACGAAGCCTGGAAGTAGATCTTTCGATTTCCGTTCCCTTCCTGGGTGCGGCGAACCCAGTTGCCGCTAGGCGCCAGCGAATTGATCGCTGGCCGCAACACCAGGCTGCCATCGGCCTGCCGCGCGAAGGCGCCTATGTTGCCGTTGGGCGCGCCCCAGTAGTCGCCGTTGTTGAGCGCGTTGTAGAACGATGCGCCGGCACGGAGCATCGCCTTCTCGTAGATCTTGAATTCCTTGAACGGCGCGCCGTTGAGGATCCACATGTTCGGGCCCTGCAGCATGTTGATCGGAGCGTTGCCGAGCGTGCCTGGCGCCGGAGCCTTGAAGCACGCGCCATTCACGGTGGGCTGGTTCGAGATCAGCCGGCTGGGGTTGGTGTAGAGGTTGCACCCCGGCACGAGATCGGGCCGTCCGCTGAACTGGTTGAGATTCGCGGAATCGTAGCCGGTGTAGGTCGGCGTGGAATAGTTGCCCGTATGCCAGTTGAAGTTGGTGGTCAGGGACCAGCCTCCAACGATGGCGTTTAGCAGCTTTCCGCCCGGTCCCGAACCCACCGCCAGGAACCGCTTGCCACGCCCGAAGGGCAACTCGTAGTAGGCGTTTATCAGAAAGTCGTGGGTGGGCCACCAGGCGTCAATCTGCGAGTCGCGGGCGCGATTATAGGCATAATCCACGTTTCCGCCGATACCGCCTTGCCCTCCGGTGGCGTTCGGGCCGTCGCGCCTGGCGCGCTGCGCGGTGTGCGTGATGTCGAGGTGGAGTCCGTTCTGGAAGGAGTGATTCAAACTCATCATCAGCGAGTTATAACGGCTGTTCACTCCGTTCTCGATCGAAGTGATGTTCTGGAAGGCGGGATACGGGCGGCGCGCCTGGTTGAATGCCGTCGTGCTGGCGAGCGGTGTGTTCAGATTGAACTGGAACATTTGCTGCACCGTCCGGTTGGCGTTGTATGTTGCACGCGCTACCCACCCGGGGAGAACCGACTTCTCCACCGTGAAGTTCCAGGTCATGATGTACTCCGGGCGTAGGTTGCGGCTCACGCTCGATCCGGTGGCAACGCCTCGGGCGACACCCGCCGCCGCGCCGAACGGATTCGGCAGGGAAAAGCGGGGCCCGGACGGATCGAGAGCGTTCTGAATCTCCTCGGTCAGCGCGAACGGCCCTTCGGTTTGCAACCCTTCGAAACGCAGAATCGAGTTGTAGATTCCGAAGCCGCCGCGGAACGTCAGATCGGACGCGGTGCTCGGCCGGTAGGCGAAGCCGAACCGGGGCAGCATCCGCTGGTTTGCGTTCCGGAGATGATCCGAAAATCCGGCGGTCTTGCCAACCACGACGGGAATCGAACTGATCGGCCAAAGCTTGGACACGCGGTCCACGGCGGACTGGTTCGGGACGACGATCTTGCCCGATGGAGCATCGAAGTTGAAGAACAGATCGTTGGTTTCCCTCGGCGCCGAATAGCGGTCCCATCGCAATCCGAGCGACAGCGTGAGGTTTGGCTTGACGCGCCAGTCGTCCTGAATGTAGCCGCCCAGTTCCGTCACGGCCACATCGGCCGGCGCACGGGTTTCAGCGCGCTGAGAGACATCGGGAGTCCCAATGAGAAAGTCCGCGAACGGAACGCCCGTGAAACGGCCGTTGAACGTGAATCGTCCGAAAGACTGGGAGAGGTTGGACAACGTGCGCTGGCGGTGCGCAACCATCAGGAAGCCGCCCTTGACGGTGTGGCGCCCGGTGGAGTACGAGATGTTTTCGTAAACCTGATGGCGGCGGTCATTGCGAAGCTGTTCCTCGGTGTTGTGATCCAGGAAAACGCCAACGCCATCGGTAATGGCGAACTTCGGCGCGCCCGACAGCCCGTTGTCGGTGACGCCTTGGATGCCCCATCTCTTCAGCATTTCACCACCCGGCATGCGCGTTCGGTCACTGAACGACCGCGCCGTGAACTGCTCCGGTTCAACGCGGGCAAACGCGACTCGCAACTGGTTCACGATCTTCGGGCTGGCCACCCACGTGTGTCCGGCGTTGATTCGCCGTTGCGGCGTTCTCGAGAAGCGGCTCCAACCCGGCATGGCGATTCCGTCCTTGAAAAACGTGTTGACGTAAGAGTTCCACGAGCCCGAAATCACATGCTTGCCGCCGATGTTCTGATCGATCTTGGCGACCCAGGTTTCGTTGGTTCGTTGGTCACGGAAGGCGTATTGAGCATTCTGAAAATACGAGTCGGCGTCGCCGATGTATTGGCGCTTTCCGAAGCCGGTGATGCTGTCGACGATCATGTCCTGAATCACTTTCGTGGACACGGAATTCACGCGAGTCGTGGGCACGACGTTGCCGGCGAAGGGCTGGCGGGTGGTGGGGTCGGTGATCGCGATCAGGTTTCCGTTGCGATCGCGGTACCGCGAGAAGTCGCCGCGCAGCATTCGGTCCGATGGAATGCTGGTGATGTAGGCGCCGGACGTGACCAAGGATGGCGTATTGTAATAGTCGAAGAGGAAGAACGTCTTGTTGCGGCCGTCATAGAGTTTCGGGATGTACACCGGACCGCTCAACGCCCACTCGTGCCGCCACTGATTGAGGCCGGCCGGGCGCACCCCCGGGCTTTGCGGCGTGTTGACCGCGTTCGTTCGGGGATTCACCAAATTGGGCGAGTACTCGCCGTGCAACTGGTTCGTTCCCGTCCTGTATACAGCGTTGGCGGTCACCGGGCGCCCATACTCCGCCGACGGCGTTCCTGTAATCAGCGAAACCTGCTGAATCGACTGCGGGGGAAGGAAGAGTTCGCGATCCTGCTGAGAGCCGTCGGACTGGTACTCCATGTGCGGAAGCGGCACGCCTCCGAACGAACCCCAGCCCACGCCGCCGCCGGACGAACCGGGGAACCACATTGCCTGCTCGAGAGCCCATCCATCGCGGCTCGGATTGACCGCCTTCTTCTCCACGAAGATCTGTGGAAGCGTGATGTCGACGGTGGAGCCTTCGGTCTTGATGAACGGGGCATCCACCGTTACTTCAGACGCGACTTCGCCGACGCTTAGCGGAATGTCGAGCCTGACGCGAGCCTGGGGCTCCACCCGGACGTTTTCGACGATGGCCTTTTGAAAGCCCGTGACCGTCACTTCGACTTTGTAAACACCGGGGAAGAACCCGAGAGCGAGGTAGTCCCCGGTCTCGTTCGAGGAAATGGTCCTGACCGCCCCCGTGGTCCGATTCGTAATCTTGACTTCGGCGTTGGGCACACCCGCCGACTGGGAGTCGCGGACCGTGCCGAGGATGTCGCCCTGCTGCGTTTGGGCGGCGAGCGAACCGGCGAACAGGAGGGCGGCGAAAGCCGCCGCAACACGGTTCCATCTGATGCCGAACATAAACATCACCTCACTATTCGGGACGAGCCTCCAGCCCGGAACTCGCTCCCGGCTGGGGCAATCTGCGAAGCATACCAGATTCGTCCGCTTGTATACAAGCGGCGCGCCGTTGGCGCCGTTGGCGTTCGACCCAGCACGGAACGTGAGGCATCCCCGGGCCAGCACCGCCGAGGACGAGTCGGATACAATCGCCTATTCCGCTACCATGAGCCAACGCACACTCACCCGGCGCCAGATGATCGGCGCCGCTACCGCGCCAACGCTGCTGGCGGCCGCGCAACGGCCCCCTGAGCGCCAGCCTCGAATCGCGGCAATCGCCAGCATCTATCACAAGTTCGCCCACGCCCAGCATATTTGCGACCGCTTCCTGATCGGCTACGGCTGGAACGGCGCGCATCACAAGCCGGCGATCGATCTGGTTTCGCTCTGGGTGGATCAGGTGAAGCCAAACGACCTGAGCCGTTCACGCGCCAAAGAGTTCCCCGTGATGAAGATCTACCCCACCATCGCCGAGGCGCTCACCCTCGGAACCGGCGAATTGGCCGTCGATGGTGTGTTGCTCATTGGTGAGCACGGCGACTATCCGGACAACGAGAAGGGCCAGAAGCTCTACCCGCGCTACGAGTTCTTCCGCGAGATCGTCAAGGTCTTCGAAGCCTCCGGCCGGGGCGTGCCGCTGTTCAACGACAAGCATCTTTCCTGGAACTGGGAGTGGGCGCGGGAAATGTACGACACCAGCCGGCGCATCGGGTTTCCTTTCATGGCCGGTTCGAGCTTGCCGGTTACCTGGCGCACGCCATCGATCGACATGCCATACGGGGCGCCCGTGAGGGAAGCGCTGTGCGTGTTCGGAGGCTGGATCGACGGCGGCGATATCCACGCCTTCGAGACGCTGCAGTGCATGAGCGAGCGGCGCAAGGGCGGCGAAAGCGGAGTGCGGAGCGTGCGGGCCTACCGCGGCGAGAACTTCTGGAAGGCGCTCGGCGAAGGCGCGTGGTCACGGGAACTCATGGAGGCGGCCATGTGCCGCAGCCACGAACTGAAGCCCTCACGCGAAGGGTTCAACAACGATTTCCCCTCGCTCGACGCGATGAAGCGGATGTCGAAAAACCCGTACGCCTACGTGGTGGAACATACGGACGGGCTGCGGTCGGCCATCGTCGCGCTGGGTGGCGTGGTGGGCGATTTCTGCTTCGCGGCGCGGATCGACGGGCGGAAGGAGCCTCTCTCGACCCAAATGTACCTGCCCATGCCGCCGGCGCACACGACGCTCGCCAACTTCTTTTCGCCGCAGGTGAACAACGTCGAGAAGATGTTCCTCACTGGCAAGCCGTCGTATCCGGTGGAACGAACGTTGCTGACCACCGGTCTCACCGCGGCCGGGGTCGAAAGCCTCTACCAGCGCGAGAAACCGATTCTCACGCCGCACCTCGAAAAGGTGGCGTACGCCGCGCCGAGAGAGTCTACCTTTTGGAGGACGTAGATGCCGAAACGCGTTGCCGTCGTCGCCACCATCTACGAATACCTGTCGCACGGCCAGCATATCGGCGACCGATTTCTCGTGGGCTACCCGTGGGAAGGCCGCTGGCGCAAGCCGGACCTCCAAGTGGTCTCCCTCTACGTCGACCAGAAACCGAAGGGCGACCTCAGCGCGGCGCGCGCGAGCGAGTTCGGCTTCACTGTGTACCCGTCTATCGCCGAGGCTCTGCGCCAGGGCGGCGACAAGCTGGCGGTGGACGCCGTGCTGATCATCGGCGAGCATGGCGACTATCCGGACAACGAGATCGGCCAGAAGCTCTATCCGCGCTACGAATTCTTCAAGCAGTGCGTGGATGTCTTTGAAAAGGACGGCCGTGCCGTTCCCGTCTACAACGACAAGCACCTCTCCTACAGCTTCGATAAAGCCAAGTGGATGGTGGACCAGTCGCGCCGCCTGGGCTTCCCCATGTTGGCCGGCTCGTCGATCCCCGTGACGTGGCGCCTGCCCGACGTGGACATGCCCTTCGGCGCCGAAGTGCGGGAAGCGCTCGCGGTGGGCTTTGGCAAGTACGATCACACCGACTTCCACGCGCTCGAAGGGATGCAATGCATGATCGAACGCCGCAAGGGCGGCGAATCCGGCGTGCGGCGCGTGGAGTTGCTCGAGGGCGACGCCGTGTGGAAAGCCGCCGATGCCGGCGCCTGGTCGAACGATCTGCTCGTTGCCGCGCTTTCGCGCAGCGACACGCCGGGCGGCCTGAGCCGCGAAGACGGGCGCCCCCAGGATCTGGTGGGCTCCGGCCAACTCAGGATTATCACCAGGAACCCATCGGCTTGGCTCATCGAGCGGAACGACGGACTGAAGACCACGCTGCTGATGCTGCCCGGCACGGTGAAGGACTTCACCTTCGCCGCCCGAATCAAGGGCCGCGCGGGTATCCTTTCGACGCAGTTCTTCGCTTCGCCGGAACCGAACGTCACCTATTCGGCGTGCCTCGCGCACAAGATCTCGGAAATGTTCGAAACCGGCAAGGCGCCGTATCCGGTGGAGCGCACACTGCTGGTCAGCGGAATCATGGAGGCGGGAATCCGTTCGCGGGGCCGCTCGGTTGAAACACCCCACTTGTCCGTCCGGTACCGCGGCCCCGCCGCCTCCCAGCACGCGCGCGGCTAGCGTTCTCCACGCATCTCAGGAGGCTTCGTCCAAGTGCTTGCTTTCAGACTCCATCCCATCATCCTCGCCCTCGTCCCGCTGTCCTGCCTTGCGCAAACATCGCCCCGGTTGGGCGTCACCGGTCTCACGACCAAGACGATCTACCATTCACCCGAGACTCCCGGCTACACCAGTTGGGTGGGCTGCTGGCTGATGCCCGGTGGCAAGCCGATGATCTCGTTCCATCAGGCCACTGGTCCGGCGAAGGGCCGTTACCGCGCATCGAAGGAGGTGCTTCACCGCCTCTCCTGGCCGCCGAAGGGCAAGCCCGAGTATGTGGACTACGACATGACGGGTCTCGACATGGAGGCAATCCACCTGATCTCGAACGACAACATGGCGAGTTGGGAGCAGGTCGGCACCGAGCACGTCTCGACACCAATGAACGGTTGGACCTGCGAGGCGGAAGAGGCTGGCAAGGATGGCACGATCTATCGCGGTGTCTGGGGTCAATACCTTCCTTTCCACGACGTGCCTCAGACTGGCTACTGGCAGCGTTCGACCGACGGATCGAAAAGCTGGAGCGAGCCGGCCGTCTTCTTCGATCCGAAAAAGTGGAGTTCGCTACCGAAGCGGATGCGTTTTCTGCGCGACGGGCGCATCGTGGTGACCGGCGCGGTCCTTCGCCAGCAGCCCGGCCTGGTCACGCGGGACGATTGGGCCAAACTGCTCGAGCCTGCTGTCTGGTTCTCCGATGACGCGGGCAAGACGTGGTCCGATCCGCTGTTGCTCTGGGATGACAAGAGCGTGCGTCCGTCCGAGGAGTTGGATGTGGCCGAACTGGCCAACGGCGATCTGCTCGCGGTGATCCGCGTGGACGCGGCCAAATCGCGCTATCAGACGGTCATTCGCAGGCAGGGAAAGTCATGGCGCGCCGAGCCCGTGCGCAAGCTGTGGATTCCGCATAGCGGCCATCCGGAACTGCTCGCCACGCGAGAGGGAGTGGTGCTCCATCTGGCCAAGAACGGCATCGCCGGGACACGCGATGAAGGAAAGACCTGGACCTATTTGGAGGGGCTCCCTCGCACCGGTCACTACCCGCGGAGCGTGCAGCTTCCCGATGGCCGAATCTTCTGCGTCTACCATACCGGCGCCGACGACTACTACGGACAGCGCGATCAGAGGATCGAAGCCATCACGTTCCGGCTCGATCCGTAACCGGATTCGTCCGCCTTTTGGACAGGCTGTCTTCGAGCACCCATGTCCGCTCCACGCCGCCATGCCGGTGGGCCGGTAATCGCGCGCCGGGCGCCAGCCGGAAGAGCGCGGTGGAAGATGGCGGGCTTTCGCATCCTCGCTCCATCACTGTGACCGCGCGCCGGCGCTGGCATTCGATAAGCGGGGTCCGGCGCGCTCCACGCGATTCCTGAACATACTCTAACTAACGAGTCAAGGCGAACACTTCAAGAAATCGATGCCTCTTGGGCGGCTCCACGGCGGCCGAATCTTGGGGCAGCGCTTCAGCTAGGGCTGCAATCTGGCGGCCGAGCGGCCGCGAGAGGGGCAGGCGGTCACCGGTGATAATCGCCTGCTGCACCTCTTCATAGTCGTTCGCGAAAACCGCGTGGATCGGCAGGCCTACGGTCGACGGGATCTGCTCCATCGAGATCGCGCCCTTTTGCTTCTTGTCCACGCGGCTAACCAGCAGGCGAACATGGTGCCCAAGTTGAAGGTCCTGGAGTGTACGCCATCTCCGGCGGGCCATCTGGAGCGAAGCCAATTCGGGCGTGGTGACCAGGAACACGGCTTTGCTTTGCTGCATGATCTCGGTTGTCAGCCGATTGAACGACGCCGGGAGATCGACCAGGATCGCGCTGTACTGCGTTCGGGCGAAGGCCAACAGACTCTGCAATCGCCGAAGGTCGGGATGATAGTCGCCGCCGAAATCGCTAGTCTGCATCACATCCAGATTCCCGCGCGTGGCAACCAATTGCGGCCAGAGGCGCCCGTCAAGTTGGTCAACCTGCTCCAAGGCTTCGATCAGCGAGTACGGGCATTGCACCTTGAGCAGAAAATGGAGCATGCCTGCGTCCAGATCGGCATCGATCAGCAGGCTCCGATGGGTGGCGTCACCAGGCAAGCTGAGCGCCGTCTGCGCGGCCAAAATGCTCGCCCCCGATCCTCCGCACACGGGAAAGAACGAATACATGCAGTTGGCGCCAACTCCGTTGATCGAAGCCCTCCCGCGCCTGGCCATGCTGCGTTCGATAACCCCGCGTAGGTTCCCGCTACTGAATGGGATGGTGAGGCATTCGCGCACACCCATTTGCATCGCCCGCTTGAGCGTGGTGGAAGTCAACTCTGAATCCACCAGCACAATCTGCACGTTGGCCCAAGCCTGCGTGGCTTGGGTCACCGTACGTTCCATCTCCGCCGGTACGGAGGTGGAGACAAATAAGAGATCCGGCTCGGCCGCCCGAAGAAATCGCCCCAACTCATCGGGCTCGGGGTAGCCGGAAAACAGGCGGCTGATGGTGACTCCACCCAGCCGGTCCAACATTGCTTCCATTCGGAGCAGGTCGGCCTCGGGAAGCCCGATCAACGCGGCACAGGCTTTCATCGCGTCGCCTCCGAACGGTCGTGACCACCCGCAACCCGGAGTTGCTTGAGCGCGACCCGCAGTTCCATCTCATTCACAACCATGGCTGCAAGGTCCGCCAAGATCTGCTCCTCCGTCTCACGGAACGCGCGGCGAGGAATTCTATCGATCACACAGAGAGTGCCCACCGCTATACCCTCCGGCGTTTCGAGGGGCGCACCGGCGTAGAAGCGAATGCCGGGATCGTCGGTGACCAGGGTGTTGGTTGAAAACCGGGAGTCTCGCGTGGCGTCAAGAACCGTGAGGACGCCTTCCCTTGCGATCGCGTGCCTGCAAAACGAAACGTGCATCGGTGTCTCGGTTGCCTCTAACCCGTAGTGGGACTTGAACCACTGGCGATCTTCGTCCAATAAGGAGATCAACGCGATGGGCGTACCAAAAATGTTGGCGGCCAGCCGCGTAAAGCGCTCAAAGGAGGCTTCGGGGAAGGTGTCCAGGATCTTGTATCGCAAGAGCGCTTGTAGCCGTTGCTGGTCCGTTGAGGGAGTCATCGTCTGTTGAGGCTAATCGGCTCCGATCCCCGGAACGTGAAGCGCTCTGCATCTCGATCTGACGAGATCTTGACCTGCGCGCGGTTCGTATTCCGCCGCGGCGGCTTGTGGCAGCCAAGGTAGGCGTCTTCGGGAACCGCATCTGATTCCATTGGATTCCGCCCGCGGCAACCTACCGGCCGCGTGCCGGCCGAGCCCGCCCGCAGTGACCCGGGCCGGGGCCGGCCGGATGGAGCGCGCGGCGCGGGAGTGCCCGGCGGGGATCGATTACTCTTCGTCAATGACGGTCGCGCGGGGTTACGAAACCGGGCCATCCGCGGAACGGGTTCCGATTCCTGGTTCCGAGCCGCGAGCGCCGGCGGCCGGCGGAGCCACCGAGGCCGGACGTGGTCGCGCACCCGAGTCCTAGAAGATGAATTTCAGCGCCAACTGTATGTTGCGCGGCGCGTTGCCCTGGCTGCTGATCACGCCGAACTGAGGATTGCCGAACGACATGTTCGGGTAACCGAATCGAACATGGTTCAGCGCGTTGAACAGCTCGGCGCGGAACTGCACGTTGAAGCGTCCCTCCGCTCCGAACGTGTTGTTCTTGAACAACCCGAAGTCGAGGTTGTTGATGGCGTGGTGCCGGGTGTCTGGCAGCGTCCGGCCGGTGGTGCCATAGGTGAAGGCGGGCGGCTGGCTGAACACGCCGGTGTCGAACCAGCGCTGCAGGCGGTCGTGCGGACGGCTCGTCAGTCGCGCGGTGGTTCCGTTGTTGTTCGGACGCGACCCGCCCCCGAACGTGCCGGTCAGATTGTTCACCGCTTCAAGCCCGAGCGGCGTGCCCGACTGCGCCGTGTAGACTCCGGAGAATTGCCAACCCGAGATCGCCCGGCCCGCGGGTCCGGGATTGCGCAGGAACCGTTGCCCGGAGCCGAACGGAAGATCGATCGAATAGCTCACCACCAGCCGTTGCGGGTTGTCGAACAGGTTCAGCGAACGGTCCAGCGCGCGATTGTTGTTGTTCAGGAAGCGCATGCTCGCGTTTTGCGCGCCGCCCTCGAGCCAGTCGCTGCGGCTCTCCGTGTTCCCGATTCCCTTGCTGACCGTGTAGGCGACGCCGATGAGCGAGGTTGAAAACCGCTTGTTGAACTGCATCTGGAAGGAGTGATAGACCGAGTGTCCGATCGGATAGCCTTCGAGCGTGAGGCTGGTGAACTGCGGATAGGGCCGCAGCAGTTGTCCGCGCTGGACCGTCGGCTGCGCGAGCGTGCCTACTTGGACGGAGCCGGCGAACGGATTCGGAATCAACTCCTGCAGGCGATTGCCGAGCGCCAGATTGGCGTCGGCGAGTTGATTGAGTTGCGAACCATACTGCGCCGGAAGTCCGGTGCCCTTGCTCCCGGCGTAAGCCACCTCCACCATCATGCCGCGTCCCAACTCACGCTGGATGTCGAAGTTCCATTGCTGCATGTAGCCGGTGCGGAAGTCGCGCAGGTTCGCGGCGCCCCCCTGGCCCACCAGCGTGTTCAATCCCGCCGAAGCGCCGGTTGGATTCTGGATTCCGTTCGGGAACGGATTGTCGAGGGTGTGAAAGGGGGTGAGCCCGCCGTCGATCGAGCCAAGCATGCCGGTGGTGATCGACCACGCGGGCGCGCGAACATCGCCCGTCACTTCCGTGATCGCGGCCGGAAGCCAGAACAGTCCGTATCCTCCGCGCACCACCATGCGCGGCGTCAACTGATACGCGATCCCCGCGCGCGGCGAAATCTGGCGCCGGAACAGATCGTAGGGCGAGCGCGTGTTGTTGTCCGCGAAGCGATAGCCGCCCCGCAGGTCGAGCCCCACCTGCTGGCTGATGGGGAGCCGCGCCGAAGGGTCGAACCACATCTTGCGGTTGTAGCGTTCGTTGATCGGAAACTCGAGTCCGTATTCCACGCCGAGGTTCAACGTCAACTTCCGCCCGACCTTCCAGTCGTCCTGGAAGAACGTGGAAAGGTAGCGCCGCTGATTGGCCAGCCGTTCGCTCCTGGCCACCGTGCCTCCGCCGTAGCCAAGCAGGAACGAGGCCATCGGCACGCCACTGTTGGCATCGAGCCGCTGCGGGTTGATCGCGGTCATCTGGTTGCCGAAGCTGTACTGCCCGCCGAAGAAGTTCGACTGGAACTGGTTCAACTGCTGCACGCGATAGTCCGATCCGAACTTCATCGAGTGCGATCCCTTGATCCAGGTGACCGAGCCGCGCTGGCTCCAGCTATTGAGGGTAGCCAGGATCAGGCTGTGGGAAGACTGGCTGCCCACGCTCGACATGCCGGTGATGTCCATGCCGGGGAAGCCCTTGTATTGCACCGCGTCGTAGTAGGCCTGCGGGAATCCGAGCGTCCGCATGTCGAACCCCTGCTGCACCGCGTACGGGATCGAATCCGACACGCTGCGCGCGAAGCCCGAATGGAACTCGGCCACCAAGGCCGGACTGAAGACCGCGTTCGCCGCGACAGTCGCGTTGTAAAGACGATTCTCGTTCGGACGCGTCAGGTTCACCTTGTACTGGAACGGGTCCCGGCTGAAGCTGTCTCCCCGGATCTGCGCCAGGGTGCCGTAGAACTTCCAGCGCGAGTTCATGTTGTGGTCGAACTTGGTGACGTATTGATGTTCGTTGTTTCCGCCCGCGCCGAACGTCGAGAAGTTGTTGAGGTTCGTGAAGGGCGCGCCCGCGGCGTTGGGCATCGGCCAGACCGGAAGGTAGTTCGACGCGATTTTGCTGAAGCGCGACGCCGGAACGCGGTTGCCGGGGAACACGTCGCGGATGAAGGTGGCGCCGTCGGGGCGGGTGGTCAACGCATCGGCGGCGGTCACCACGCTGCCGGCCGCGTTGAAGGTCTGGGAAAAGTCGCCGGCGCGCTGCAAAGCGGTGGGCACGGTCGTGATCGACGGCGAGCCCGCGCGCCGCTTGTAGCCTTCGTAGTTGCCGAAGAAGAATGTCTTGTCCTTGCGAATCGGGCCGCCCACCGAAGCGCCGAACTGGTTCTGCGTGAGCGCCGCGCGCTTGTTCCCGGCGCGATTCTGGAAGAAGTTGTTGGCGTCGAGCGACTTGTTGCGCAGAAAATCGTAGGCCGTGCCGTGCAGCCGGTTGGTCCCCGACTTTATGCTGAAGTTCACCACCGCGCCCGCGCTGCGGCCGTATTCGGCCGAGAAGTTGTTGGTCTGGATCCGGAACTCCTGCGTCGCGTCCACCGGCGGCACGTACGCCGGAGCGTTCATCTGAGCGTAGTCCAACGCCAGGCCTTCCACCAGCACCGTGTTCGCGTTGGAGAGGCCGCCGTTCACGGAGAAGTTGGCCCACTGGCCCTTGCCCCCGAATCCGCCTTGAATCCGCACGCCCGGCGTCAAGGCCACCAGCGCGATCGGATTCCGCCCGCTCAAGGGCAACTCGGTGATCTGGCGGTTCTCGACCACCGTGGCGATCGTGCTCGTTGCCGCGTCGAGCAGCACGCCCGTGGCCTGGACGCTCACCGATTCCACAACGCCGCCCACCTCCATCGCGAAATCGACGCGCGCCACTTGATCGATCGCGAGCGTCACCGGCCCGCGCCTGGCTTGCCGGAAGCCCGCGGCCTCGGCCGTCACCTCATAGCGGCCCGGAAGTAGCGCGGTGACAAGGTAGTTCCCCCGGTCGTTCGCCGTGGACTCGCGCCCGACGCCCGTCGCGGTGTTTGTAACCACGACCTTGGCCGACGCGACCACGGCCCCGCTGGAATCGGTTACGGTTCCGGTGACTTGCGCGGTTTGCCCGAAACTGGCGGCGCAGACCAGCAAGGCGGGGACGATTTGGCGGAACATCGAGGTTCGCATTCCGCCCACTATATAACACGGGGCGCGGGCCGTGGCTGGCTACCAAACCAGCCGGCTGGAAACTTGCACCGTTCTCTGGAGCCGGGCGCTGGAGATGACGCCGAAATTCGACACCCCGCGGTTGTCCGCCGGCATGTCGAAGAAGGGCGTGTTCGCCGCGTTGTACGCTTCGGCGCGGAGCCGGAACTTGAAGCGCTCGGTAATCCGGAAATCTTTGTGTAGCGTCAGGTCGACATGCGCGCGGCCGGGTCCGCGAGTGTCGGGAAGGGTCCGGGCGGTATTGCCGAAAGTGAACGGTTCCGGGATGCGGAACGCCTGTGTGTCGAAGTACTCGTTCAAGCGCGATTGAGTGGATCCGGTCTTGTTGCCCGAGCGGCCAACGTTGTTCGGGCGAGTCACCGCGTTGAAGACGCCCGTGGAGCCCGACGAAATCAGCCCGATCGGAAACCCGGTATTGAATGTGCCCCAAGCGCTGAGCGACCATCCGCCGATCACCCGGTTTCGCCGCGCCCACGGCACATCCCAGGAGCCGAACAGCACCAGACGCTGGGATACATCGCCTTCCGAGATGGACCGCTCCGAGCGCAAGTCATACGCATTCTGAAGGGGCGGGACGAAGTCCGTGATGTTCACCACCCGGCCCGACCCATTGTCGATGAGTTTGCCGTTCGTGTAGGCGATCTGCCCGAGGAAACCGCGGGAAAGGCGTTTCTCGATCTTCAACGTGAACGAATGGTAGGTGGACGAGCCCATGTTCTGCATATAGCTTTGGACTCCGCCGTAGTGCGGATAGGGCCGGAGCAGTTGGCCGCGCGTGATGGTTGGCAGCGCGAGCGAGCCCTCGCGGACGATTCCGAAAAACGGGTTCGGAAGCAGGTCGGCCAGCGAGGACCCGAGGGCCTGATGTTTCGGGTCCAGTTGATTCCAGTTGATTCCCACCGGCAGCCGCACGCCTTTGTTGCCCGCGTAAGCAGCCTCGATCAATACATTGCCGGGCAGTTCGCGCTGGATGTTGAAGTTCCACTGCTGTGTGTAGATGTTGTTGAGGTTCCGGCGGTCCATTGCGATCACGCCGAGCCCCATTTGGGTAACATCCACCGGATCGTTGGACTTGCGCAGGGCGCCGCCGGGAAAGGGGTTGCTCAGGTAGTTCAACGGGCGCAGTCCATCGAGACTGGCGACCCAGGGCGTGGTGATGAGCGCGCCACTGGTTCCGAAGCTGTTCGGCGCCGTGTAACCGAACACGGGCGAATAGAAGATGCCGTAGCCGCCGCGAACCACCAGACGGGGAGCAATCCGGAAAGCGAAGCCGGCGCGCGGGCCGAAATTCGTCCATGCGTTGTCCATGTTGCCGCGCGGCTCGCCATCCTGACCCGGGTGCGTCATGGTTCCGGTCAAGCCAGGCCTTCCGGGCACGGGAATCGGAAACGGCCGGCGAAAATCGAACGTCGCAAAGCGGTTGTAGCGCTCCGTGCGCGCGGTCTCCACCTCCCACCGCAGGCCCAGATTGAGCGTGAGGCGGCTGGACACCTTCCAATCGTCATTCACGAACGCCCCCCAGTAGAAGTTCCTCACCGCCAGGCGCGGTGTGCTGGTGATGCTGCCGCCTCCCGTGCCGAGAAGGAACGACGCGATTCCATCGCCCGCGGTGAGCGTGGCGCGCTGCGGATCGGGCCCCTGTGTCCACGACACGGGTAAGGAGAACTGCGCGTTCTCGGAACCCGCCTGGTAAGCGTTCTGGTTGTAGAGGCGGCCCTCGCCGCCCGTTTTGATGGTGTGTGTTCCGCGGATCACGGTGAGGTCGGAGTTGAGATGCCAGATGTCGTTGGCGAGCCGAATCCGGTCCCCGCCCTGCGGTCCGAGTCCCCCGTATCCGGCGGGCCGAAATCCGGGGAGGCTGTTCTCCTCGCGGATCGCGTCGAGCGCCGGATTGAAGCCGAACTGCGCCAGGTTGATGCCTTCGTGCAAGGGGGTGCGAGCGCTGAAGTCGCGCGCGAATCCGAGCCGTGCGTTCAACAGAATCGTGGGACTGAAGGTGTAGGTGTCGTTGACCGTCATGCTCTGTGAAACGGATCCTGGGTTGAACCCCAGGACGGAATCGCCAAGCGTACCGTAATCGCCGAGCGCCGTGCTGGTCCCGGTCGAACGCGTATAACGGCCGAAGATGCGATGGAAGCTGGAGAATTCGTGGTCGAGCCTGCCGGTGTATTGATAGGATCGCGACTGGGACGGCTGCTGGAATACGAAGTTGTCCACGCGCGCCGGACCGACTCCTGGGCGGTTCGGCTCCGGATACAGCTTCATCAGATTCCGCGCCGCCTGGTCCTGGCGGCTGGAGGGGATCGCGTTCCCGGGAAACGGCATGCGCGCGAATCCGGCGCCGGACGATGTTGTCGTCACCGGATCGAAGATCGTCATCGGTTGTCCGTTCCGGTTCACGAGGTTCCGGAAATCGCCTTGGCGGAACTCAGCGAGCGGAAGCGTGGCCGCGCCCGTGCTTCCCGCCGACGACGCGCGGGTGTCCTGGTAGTCGCCGTAGTAGAAAGTCTTGTTGGCGCGCACCGGACCTCCGATCGCGCCTCCAAACTGATTCCGGCGGAAGTTGCCCTTCGGCTGTCCGCGCGTGTTGGCGAACCACGCGTTGGCGTCGAGGTTGTCATTCTGATGGAACAGAAACACGCTTCCGTGGATCTCGTTCGACCCGCCGCGGGTGATCACGTTGAAAACGCCGCCACCGGTGCGTCCGAACTCGGCGCTGTAGGCGTTGGTGTGGATCTTCATTTCGACGACGCCTTCGGGCAACGGCATGACGCCGAAGTCGTTGTTCTTCGGCATCGAGGACGAGACGCCGTCGACGAGCAAGTCGTTGGTCCGGTAACGGCCGCCATTGACGGAGAAATCCGCGTTCGTGAGCCCGCCGCCGCCCGCGTTCACGGCCTGCGGATTCACCTGGACACCCGGCGTGAGCGCGGCGAACTGCAGCACGTACCGCCCCTTCAGCGGCAACTCCTCGATCGCGCGAGAGCCCAACGACGCCGACAGGGCCGCCGATCCGGACTCGACCATCTCCGCGCGGCCGGTTACCACGATCGATTCGGACGTGGTTCCGATCTGGAGGGTGAGGTTGACTTGGACGCGTCCGCCCACGCTCAGTTCGATGCCGCGCCGTTCCAGGGTCTGGAATCCCGCCGCGCCGGTGACGATCTTGTACGCTCCCGGGCGGAGCAGCGGAAGTTCGTAGTTCCCCCGGCTGTCCGTTTTCGTTTCGCTGCCGGTGTTGGTCGATTCTTGCACGGCGCGGACTTGGGCGCCGGGAATCGGCGCGCCCGAGGGATCGCTGACGGTCCCGAGCAGCGATCCGGTAATCGATTGCGCGGAAGCCACGGAGCTGAGAAGCAGCGGCAGCACCCGGTAAAGCCGGGTCCGAACAAACAAGGCCGAAGTGTGTGTTGAATGCACTGGATCCACCTTCTCCGAACGAGAATTCCGGTCCGAGACGGAGGCCTCGGTGAAATTACGATACCAGTTTCGAGGCACAACGGCAAGGCGCGCCGCCGCGCCCCCGGGCGGAACTCACGCCCGCGAGGTGGGCCCCGTCGCCGTCGCGCGCCAGACCAGTTCGATGCGCCGGACCCGGAGCGGCTTTTCGAGGCCCGGTCCCCGTTTGTTGAGCCGGATCGCGATCCGGTTGCGGCCCGGGCGCACCAGTTGCGGCGGAACGCTGAGCCGGATCGCGTCGAATCGCATGTCCCAGGCTTGGTCTGGCGGGAAACCGATCATCCCGTTTCCCGGCAGCGGCCGCACCTCGTAGCCAACCTTCTTCCAGCTCGAGGCCGTGTCGATCTCGGCGGGTTCGAGCAACGTCTCGCCGAACTTGACGCTCAACTTGTCTCCGGGCTGCGAGTAGTCGAACCCGATCCACAAGTCGACTGACGCCGGCCGCGAAATCCGTCCATCGTCCGGCACGGCGAGAAAGACCGCGCGATCGCCGTCGGCGGGAACGATCTCGAACGGAACGGCGGCATCCTTCACGGCCGTGTTGTAGCGGAGGAAGTCCGCGCCCGGTTGGCGGCCGGCGGAGAGAAATCCCTCCACCGCGGTGTAGTGTTTGTCCTTGCCTCGCATCTTCGCCGGATCTGCGATTTCGTCGAGCATGTGTTTCCGCCACCCGCCGAATAGATACCAGTTGGACGCGTAAATGCCGTCGGCGCCATCGCGCCAAAGGTTGGACGCACTGCCGCGGATCACTTCGTCCGGGCTGATCCGGTAATGATTGCCGTAGCAGCCCAAGCTGGCGTAGACAGGCAGCGGCTTCGCCTTGGCGAGCGCGCGAAAGTCCTTCACGCCGGGCGCCTCCGTCAAGCCTTGGCCGAGGATGAGCGAGTCGGCGAGATCGTCCGAGATCCACGTGTCGATCTCGAAGCCGCCTTCGCGGCACCACTCGACACGCTCCGGAATCCGCACGGCGAGTTCGATCGGCCGGCCTCGCTTGGCCGCCTTCGCGCGCAGGCTCTTGCGGACCTCGCGCAGGAACATCGTCAGAAACTTGCCGTTTTCCTTCTCCGTGCCTCGGCGGAAGTAGAGCGAATGACGAAGGAAGTCGAGCTCGATGCCATCGAAATCCCAGCGGTCGAAGTACTCTTCCACCACGCGCAGCTTGAGCGCCCGCACGCGCGGATGTTCGAAATCGAGCGCGCTCCACCAATCGAGATCCTCCACCAGCCAGTCGGGATTGATGCGCTTGAACGAAGGCAGTTCCGGATTGGGGAGCGCGCCGCGGGGATGCTGCCCGTCATGAATGTCGTTGATGCGCAGAGACACGAAGGCGTCGAGTCCGCGCTTGTGACACTCCTCGACGATGACGGCCGGCGGGTTGTGTCCGGCATCGGCCATGGCCTTGGGATTGAGGTACTGATCCTTGGGATCGACCGGAATCCCTCCGTGCCATTCCTTCTCCTTGGGGAACTCGAAGCGGTCGGCCTGGCCGGGCCATTCGAGGACGTTGCTTTGAAATTCGGCGACGTTGCCGCTGCCGAAGCTGAACAGCACCGTGTCGACCGCGGAGTTCTCGATCGGCGTGAACACTAGCGAAGTGAACTGTTCGCGCGTCAACGGACCATAGGAGCCGGACAGCACCGTCCGCCCCCAGGTGTGGATCGCCGATCCGTCCCAGTTGAACAGCAGCCGGCGTTTGCCGGGGGAAGCTTTACGAGGGACGGTTTTCGTCCGCGAAAGCGCGGTCTCCGCCGCGCCGGCGGCGAGAAATCCTCTGCGCGTGATGGGCCGCATCCGTCAGACCATGACTTCCTTGATCAGCTTGCCGCCCAGGTCCGTCAGCCGTTTGAAGCGCCCCGAGTGATAGTAGGTGAGCCGCATGTCGTCCAGACCCATGAGACGCAGGATCGTGGCGTGCATGTCGTGCGTGTGATAGACGTTCTCGACGCAGGTGATGCCGAGTTCATCCGTCTGGCCCACGACCGTACCGCCCTTGATCCCGGCGCCCGCCATCCACATCACCATCGCGTTCTGATTGTGATCGCGTCCCGGGCCGGACCGGAAGAAATCCATGCTGTTGTCGGCGGTGCGCCCGAACTCGCCGCCCCAAACCACCAAGGTCTGATCGAGCAGTCCGCGCTGCTCGAGATCGGCCAGCAGCGCCGCCACGGGCTTGTCGGTTTCGAGTCCCCGGTTGCGATGCTCGCGCGCGATGTTCTCATGCGAGTCCCATCCGTCGGAGTAGATCTGCACGAAGCGCACGCCGCGCTCCACCAGACGCCGGGCCATCAGGCATTTCCGGGCCATGGGCTCGGTCTGCTTGTCGTCCAGACCGTAGAGTTCCCGGGTCGCTTCGGACTCTTTGCCCAGATCGAGGCACTCGGGAACGGCGGTCTGCATCCGGAACGCGAGTTCGTAATTCTTCATTCGCGTCAGCAGGTGCGGATTGCGCGGTTGGGAGTTGAGCTGCGAGGCGTTGAGTTCGTTGAGAAGGGTGAGGTCGCGCCGCTGTTGCTCCTTGGTGACGCCTTCCGGCGGCTGCAGATCGACGATCGGGTCGCCCACGGAGTTGATCAGCGTGCCCTGATAATACGCCGGCAAGTAGCCGCTGGACCAGTTGATGCTACCGCCGAAGATGCCGCCGCGAAGGTCGGGCAGCACCACGAAAGCCGGCAGGTTCTGATTCTCCGTGCCCAGCCCGAACACCGTCCACGCGCCCATCGAAGGGCTTCCCGGAATCGTCACGCCGGTGTTCATATAGAACGTCGCCGTCGTGTGCGCCTCCGAACTGGTGTGCATGGCCCGGACGACGGCGATCTTGTCGGCCCGCTTGGCCAAATGCGGAAAGATCTCGGAGATCTCCATGCCGCTCTTGCCGTGCCGCGCGAACTTGAACGGACTTCCGACGTAGATGCGCTTCTCGAGGCTCCCGTATTTGCGCGTGATCGGCTTGCCGTGGAGTTCGAGGAGCTTGGGCTTGGGGTCGAAGGTGTCCATCTGTCCGGGCGCGCCGGACATGAAGAGGAAGATGACCGACTTGGCCTTCGCGGGGAGGTGCGGCTTCTTCGGAGCCAGCGGATCGGCGCCGCCGGACTCGGCCGCCAGCAGTCCGTCCTGGGCCAGCAGCGATGTGAACGCGATGCTGCCGATGCCTTGGCCGAAGCGGTGGAAGAAATCGCGGCGGCCGATTTCACCCGCTCGCGGGTCCGGCCGGCTGGTCTTTCCACAAAATTGAAACTCGCTCTTGGGCATTCGCTGGTCCTTCCTTCTAGTCCAGGAAAACAAACTCGTTCATGTTGAACAGCACCAGGCACAGTTCGGTGAGATTCCCTTGGGGCTTGGCTTCCGGCCGCCGGAGAAACTTCAGCGCCATCTCTCGTTCGGTTTCCGAAGGCGCGCGCTGGAACGTCAACTGAAACGCCCGGTCCACTTGCTTGTCCGGTTCGGCGCCGGCTTCGCTCCCGATTCTCTTTGCCATTTCCGCGCTCTGCTCGTGCGAGAACTGGCTGTTGAACAGCGCGAAGACTTGCGGCGTGACGGACGTGACTCCGCGGGTCACGCAGGTCTGATCCATGTTGGCGCCGTCGAACACCTTGATGAACGGCAACTGGAACGAACGGGACTGCAGCATATAAACCGTGCGACGGCTACGTTCCTTGACTTCGGAGGGTTCCCACCAGGTGGGAGCGCGAGCCATTTGCTCGTCGTTGGCCACTGGGAAAAACGGAGGTCCGCCCATCGCCGGGTTCAACTGTCCGCTGACCGCCAACATGCTGTCGCGGATCGATTCCACCTCGACGCGAATCGGGTCTCGCATCCAGAAGAACTTGTTCTCGGAATCGATCTTTTCGGCGGCCTCCTCCCGGGGATGATTCATGCCCAAGTGATAGACGTTCGAGTTCACGATCAGCCGTTGGATTTCCTTGATGCTCCAGCCGCTCTCGACGAATCGCCAGGCCAGCCAGTCGAGCAGTTCCTTGTGCTCCGTGCCCGATCCGTTCTTGCCGAAGTCGCTCGGAGTGGCCACCAGTCCCTTGCCGAAATGATATTGCCAGATCCGGTTCACCATCACACGCGCGGTCAGCGGATTCTCCGGCGAGGCGATCCACTTGGCGAGCAACTGCCGCCGCGTCCCCCCCAGTCCGTCGAGATTGACCGGATCCGAGTTGCCGGTGACCGCGCTGAGGAAGCCGGGCTTCACCTCCTCGCCGGCCAGTTTGTAGTTCCCGCCCGCCAATACCTTCGTTGAGACGACGTCGAGCAGTTCGCCGTTGTCAGCCACGATGTGGGCTTTCGGCAGATGGTAGTCGGGCGAGTTCGGATTCGCGAAGCGGGCGGTCTGCCGGCCAATCAGCTTCTGCCGGGCCTTCTCTTCCTTGTTCTGAAGCATGTCGCCCGGCACGGCATACTTACGCTGGCCCGCATCCGCCCAGTCCTTCAGATCCTGGCCGGCGAAGAGGATCCTGTGCTGGTCCTGGCGCTCCTGCATCTGCTTCCGGAACTCGGCGATCGCCTTGTCGCGCTTGTCCAGAGTCTCTTTCCATTCCTTGGACGACTTCTCCCAGCGCGCGGGATCGATCTTCGGCGCCTCGTACTGATGAAACGGCAGATCGGCCACGTCGACGGTGATTGGCGTGAAGAAACTCTCGATGCGATAGTAGTCCTTCGTGGGCAGCGGATCGAATTTGTGGTCATGGCAGCGGGCGCAACCCAGCGTCATCCCGAGAAACACCGATGCCGTGGTGTCCACCAGATCCACCATGAAGTCGCGGCGGATCATCTCGCGTTCCACCTGCTCCACCTGAACCCACTGGCTCAGAAACGCAAGCCCCAGCCTGGCCTCGGCGCCGTAGTTCGGAAACGCATCGCCAGCCAGTTGTTCCTTGATGAACCGGTCGTAGGGACGATCCTGATTGAAGGCGCGAATGACGTAGTCGCGATAGCGCCACATGTGCGGACGCGAGTAGTCGATCGCGCCGCCTTTCGTGTCGGAATACCGGGCGAGGTCCAGCCAATGGCGTCCCCACTTCTCGCCGTAACGCCGATCCTCGAGCAGCCTCTCGACTTCCTTCTTATAGGCATCGGGCGAAGGATCGTCCAGGAACCGTTTCATCTCCTCGGGAGTGGGCGGAACGCCGAGGAGAGAGAAGTACAGCCGTCGGTAGGCGCCGCGGCGGGATACCGGAGGCGCGGGCGCGAGGTCCTTCTCCTCGAGCTTCGCGAGCACGAAGGCGTCGATCGGATTGCGCACCCATTCCGTGTTCTTCACGGCGGGAACGGAGGGTTGCGCCACCGGCGTCCACGGCCAGCCCGGCTTCTTCTTCGTCTGGGTGACTGGCCCGCCGGCGGAAGCCTTCATCGTATCGATCCACTTGGCGATGCGATCGATTTCGGCGCCGGCCAGCGGCTTGCCGCCCATCGGCATGCGCGGCTGCACGGCGCCGCGAAGCCGGTGAATCAGGGGGCTGCGATCGCTGTGTCCGGGAACGATCGAAGGACCGTGCTTCGATCCGCCGCGAAGCAGTCCCTCCAGCGTATCCACCGCAAGGCCGCTCTGATCCTTGCTGGCGCTGTGGCAAGAAACGCACTGGCCGCGCAGGACAGGACGGATGTCTCTTTCGAAATCGGGGCCGGTTTGCGCAAGACCGGCGCCGGTTGCCGCCAGCAGCGGCACGACGCGCAGTATCGGATACCTCATTGTATTCCTCGTTGTTTCCGCCAATTGAGCCAATCCTATCATGAGCGCGGCCGCGAAAATCCGCCGGCCCGGCAACCGCGACAGGGCATCCAGGCGTATAGCGGACCAACCATGACTAGGCCACGTCGCGGACCAGGCGCTCGCAACCGCGGACGGTCAGCGCCATCATCGTCAAGGTGGGATGATACGATCCCGTGGTGACGAACGGTCCACCGCCGAAGACGTAGACGTTTTTCACGTCGTGCATCCGGCAGAACGAGTCCACCACGCTCGACTTCGGATCATTCCCCATGCGGCAGGTTCCGACCTCGTGGATCAGGCCGCCCGGCGTCGTGATCTGGCTGCCCACCGACGTGATCTCTCCGCCGGCTTCGGTGAAGATCTCCTTCATCTTCTCGGAGCCGTCCCGCCAGATCGCGCGATCGTTGTCTCCGTGAGTGCAGGTGATTTTCAGCACCGGAATCCCCCAGGCATCCTTGCGATCCTTGTCGGCCTCCACGCGGTTTTCGAAGCGCGGCAGCATTTCGCCGGCCGACATGTAGATCCGCGCCCACGCCGGGTAGCGGTCGCGAATCCGTTCTTTCAGGGAGGCCCCATAACCGGGCGTGGTAAGCGCGAATCCGGGGCTCGATGTTTGTCCGCCATTCATGCTCATGCAGTAACCGCGGATGAACTTCGGATGCCGCTCTTTCAGATTCCGGAAGTTGGCGATGAAGGCGCCGGCGGACTTGCCATCGTCGTTCCGCGGTCCCGATCCTCGTAACTGGGGCAGGAATCCGGTCACGCTCGCGCCGGCGATCTGATCCATCAGGTAGTGGCCGAGCACGCCGCTGGAATTGCCGAGGCCGCCGGGCGCGGAGTTCAGCAGAATCCGCGTGGATTCGAGCGTCGACGCCGCGACGATCACGTACTTGCCCTTGGCTTCGAATTCGCGGCGCGTGGCGCGATCGATGTAGGAGACTCCCCGCGCCTTGCCGTCCTTGCCCATGAGTACGGCGCGCACGATCGAATCGGGCCGGAGCGTCATCCGTCCGGTCGCCTCAGCGGGAGGCAGCGTTGAGACCAGCGAGTTGAACATCGCGCCGATGTCGCAACCTTGTCCGCAAGCGCCGCAGTAGTGGCACGCGGGGCGGCCCTTGTGGGGACGAGTGAGTTGCGCCAGACGGCGGTGAGTCGCCGGCAGTCCCATTCGTAGCGCCGTGTCGCGCATGATCTTTTCGGCGCAGTTGTACGGCATCCCGGGGAGGAATTTGCCGTCTGGCAGTTGCGGATATCCTTCGGCGTAGCCGCTGACGCCGATGTGTTCCTCCACGCGGTCGTAGTAAGGAGCGAGGCCGGCGTAGTCTACCGGCCAGTCCTCGCCGTAGCCGTCGCGCGACGCGGCCTTGAAGTCGAAGTCGCTCAGACGGTGGGACGCGCGCGACCAGTGCAACGACCGTCCTCCGATCACGCGCGAGCGGATCCACGTGAACGGCGTGTCTTTCTCCGTGGTGAACGGATGGTCCGGATGCCGCGCCCACATCAGGGGCACGCGATCCGGCGGCCGCTCCGCGCGGCGGCGTTCGGCGGCGAGACCCCGGGAAGGCTGCTGCCACGGCCATTCGTGCCGGGCGAAGTCGCGGCCGGGCACGGGCATCGGACCCGCGTCGAGCACCAGCACCGTGAGTCCGCTTTCGGTAAGCTCCTTTGCGGCGAACCCTCCGCACGGGCCCGTTCCCACGATGACGGCGTCGAATTCTCGCGTGGGCGTATCGGGTGTGACCTGAAGCATGTCCTACCTTCTCTTCACGGGATGCTCTTGGTGCTCGCAGGACGGGAACGCGGCCAGCGGCACGATGCCTTTGTACTGGAGATCCTTCAAGAGGCCGGTGCTCGACGTGTAGTAGCCGGAGATCGTCCGCGCCTTCAGCAGAACGAAGAAGCGGTGCAACGCGGTCTTCGGATTGTCCTCGCCGGCGGCCATCGCGGCGAGAATTCCGTCGCGTTGCGCCGGCGAGCAGGCGGCGAACGCCTTGCCGTGGAGCCTCGCCGCCTCGGCGTCCACCGCGTCGAGACCGCGCGTCCATTCCGACTGGTGTTGCGGAGTGGAGTCCGCGGCCGTTTCATCGATGAATGCGGCTACACCCGCCTCGCGCGCGCCCGGCGAATGCGCGTCGGAGGGGACGATCATCTCGGCCAGCAATTCGACGAGTTGGAACCGCGCGCGGGACAAGAAGCGCGGCGCGGCGGGCGGCGTCCCCGCGGGATCGTGGCGATGCTGCTGAGCCATCACCGGCGCGGCCGAGCCGATTACAACGAGTCCGATCGCGTTTCTTCTCTTCATCCGGTCTCCCATTTTAGCCGCCGCCGTGACCGAGCGTCGCGCGGACCTTTGGAGAATCGCGCTTGCGATACGAACGTTCGAGCCTCCCGTGGCCGATCCGATGCTCCAGCATGTTCGCTGACGCCTTTCGAACCGCGCTATCCTCGAATCTCGCCGCGGTCCGTCGATCGCGGGGACGAGTTCAACCAGAGCGAATGAGGCGAACATGACGCCACCACTTCTTTCCCGTCTCGGCATCGAACGGCCGATTGTCCAGGGACCTTTTGGTGGCGCCTATTCCACCGTGCGGCTGGCCGCCGCGGTCTCGAACGCCGGAGGCCTCGGGTCCTTCGGAGCACACCGCCTGACGCACTCCGAGATCCTCGACACCGCCGCGGCCATCCGCCACGTCACGACGCGGCCGTTCGCGCTCAACCTTTGGGTCTCGAATCGCGACGAAGGAGGCGCGCACCCTTCGCGCGAAGCTGTGCTGCGCATGCATGAGGCCCTGCGGCCCTACTACGCCGAACTGGGTATCGACCCTCCTCCGCCCGAAACCAAGGCCGTCCACGACTTCGAAGATCAGGCGCGCGCCGTGATCGAAGCCCGGCCCGCGGTGTTCAGTTTCATCTTCGGAATCCCCTCCCGTGAAATCATCGCCGAGTGCAAACGCAGCGGGATCGTCCTGGCCGGCGGGGCGACCACGGTGGACGAAGCGCGCGCCCTCGAGCAGGCCGGCGCCGACGTCGTCGTTGCATCCGGTTTCGAGGCGGGCGGTCACCGTCCCTCGTTCCTGGCCGCCGCGGAGGACTCGCTCATGGGAACGATGTCGCTGGTCCCGCAAGCCGCCAGCGCGGTGCGTATCCCCGTCATCGCGGCCGGCGGCATCTCGGACGCCCGGGGGGCCGCCGCCGCGTTGCTGCTGGGCGCGCAGGCCGCCCAGATCGGGACGGCATTCCTCGCCTGCGAGGAGTCCGGCGCTCCCACGCTCCATCGCGACCTTCTCTTCGATCGCGCCGCGGGCCGCACGGTCCTATCGCGGGTATACACCGGGCGCCTGGCGCGCGCCATTCGGAATCGCCTGCCCGATGAACTCCGCGGCGCCCGGTTGCTTGCGTACCCGGCGCAACTATGGGTCATGTCCGCGCTGCACGAAGCCGCGCTGAAACGGAGCCGCGCGGATTTGATGTCGCTGTGGTCCGGCCAATCCAGCGGTCTGCTGCGCTGGCGGAACGTCGAATCGCTCATGGCCGCTCTTCCTTAAGAACAGCGAACCCGGCTCGCATGAGCTAGTCTGAATCGTGGTCACACTCAAATCACTGGATGAGAATTTCCCGATCCAACGCCAACTCGGCGTGGACGCGTCTCCCGTCGTGCTGCTCAACATCTTCGCGGTCGCCGCGGGAGATGTGGCCGCCCTCCTCGAGGCCTGGGAGCACGATGCCAATTGGATGAAGAAGCAGCCAGGCTACATTTCCACTCAGCTTCATCGGGCGGTCGGCGAAAGTTATGTCTTCATGAACTACGCGGTTCGGGAGTCGGTTGCCCACTTCCGAAACGCCTTCAGTCATCCCGATTTCAGAGCTGCGCTCGCCGCCTATCCTTCCAGCGCTGTAGCGAGTCCGCATCTTTTCGAAAAAGTTGCGATTCCCAACCTCTGCACCCGATAGCAGGGCGGATGGTCCGCCGTTCGTGTTGGCGGGCAACCATGCCGATGTTTCCCTGTCCGCACGTGGGCCGGTAGCTTTGTTCGATGGCCTTTCCCGCGACTGGCCGCCGCTGTTCCACGGTTCGCCGATTGCACCTCCTGCGCTGGCATGCGGACCGCGTTCTGACGCGCGCGGCTCCTGAGAAGCAATGGATTATCCGGCAGGCTCCGCTCGGTCAAGAGCGGGCGCGGTGGGCGAACCCAACCGGAATCGCCGGTCCTTCGCATTCGAGCTACGGTTGCGTTAGCCGCCGCAGCATCGTTTGAACTTCATCGCGGAGCCGCATGGGCAGGGCTCGTTGCGGCCGACTTTCGGCGCGGGGCGGCGAAAGGGGAGTACGCGCGGAGGTTCTTCGGCTCTCGTGTGCTGTTCGGCCTCTGGCTCGGGATCGCTGGCAACGGCTTCCCGTGTTTTCAGCGACTTATCGGGTTCGTTTCCCAATTTAATATTTTTTTCGTCAGCGGGCTCCGGCCGATTTCGCTGGATGGCGCGGAGTTCCCGGACGGCTCGGAAGAAGGCGCGCGCGGTGCGATCGCGTTCGGTGAATGAGGCTTCCGAGCCCACGGCGTCGATCTGACGCAGAGCGGCCGCAGTTATCAGGAGATGGGCGAAGATGAGCTCCTCGAGGGCTCCTTGGGGATGGAGGTCGAGCCGCAGCCCGTCAGCCAATAGGTCGTGCGCGGATGCGGCGCGGTTGGTTGCGAATGTCATGTTTGGGAACTCCTTTTCGAGGTTATGAGGTCAGCAGAGCGTGCTCCGCCGCCACCCAAAGAATGGCGCCCCCGCCGGGCGGCGCGTCCCGGCAATGGCGCCTCTTTTCGATGGTCCGCTGTAACCGATTGAAAATGCGTGAAATCGAGTTGCAGGTTTTTTCGATGAATCGCGGAACGGCTTTCTGGCCAATCCGCAATGCGAATGGCCGGAGCCCGGGAGAGGGCAGATCCCCTTGCCAGAAGTCATGCGTGTTTCCAGCGAGTTCTCTGGTCTCCCGCGGCAAGTTCACGGGGATTTTCCGGGGGGATTGCCGCCGGTTCGGCCCTCTCCGAGACGATGTTCGCGCCAAGCGCTTGAATCCACGGATAATAGAGTTGTGGCACGATAGCTCGTAACGGGTGAACGAACCGCTGGCGGCCGGATTCCGGCGCCGTTTGCCCCGATTTTCCGGCGAATGTTCCACTTTTTTCATTGACGGAATCGGTGGAATCCCTTACTATCGAGTTCTAGTACGATTGAGCCGGTAGGGACCGGCGCACAAACTCGGATCGCATCCGCTCATCCCTGGGAGAAGCCATGATCCTATCTGCTCGTAAGCTCGCGACGTTCGCCGCGATTACCCTCACTTGGGGGGGGGGCTCCGCTAGCCGCTCAGCGGCCCGCGTTTACTCATAACGTCGATTCCACCAGGTATGGGGAGACCGTCCTCGCGGTCGTCCCGATGCAGGGCGCGGGGACAAACGCCGATCCACGGCGTCCGCTGTTCGTCCCGAATCTGACCGATCCCCGGCAGAGACCGGACGCCAAGCTCGGAAGCGGCATTCACTCGTTCCGCTATCTGCCGAGCGACGACGGCAAGTTCGCCATCGTCGAGTTCCGCGCCAAGGACCGGCGGGGGTTACTTCCGATTCTCAACCACGGCCGGGCGGACGTGCTGGTGTTCGAGCCGCGGCGGAGTGCCGCGCATACCAAAGCGGCGGTGGAGCCGCAGATCCGCCGTTTCAAACGCGACTTTGACTTCGACGGGTTCCTGCGGCCTCCCGGGGCCGCGGTGGCGGCGGCGCCCGGCCCGGGCCAAGGAGCGGGGCGATGAGCGCCGAAGACGGACGGGCACGGGTAGGAACGGTCGCGTTCCTGACCGTTCTGGCGGCGACACTCGCATGGAGCTACTGGTATCATCAGAGCGACGTATTCACGTCGATCGACTCCTCGAAGTGGTACACGAACGGGTCGATCAGCGCGTCCGGAATCGGGTTGACCGGATCGGGCGTTGGAGGCGGCGCCGTGATCTCGAAAGTGGGAGTTCCTTACAGCCCGGCCAACTACGAGGTGCGGGCCAAGATCAAGCTCGCGGGATCGGGCGGAGGGGACTACATCTTGTACGCTCGCGCTTCCAACGACGCGCACGCCTGGGTAGCCGGATCCTACTATTCGGCGGAATGGTACGGTCCGGGCTGCGACACCGCGGGTAATTGCTCCGGCTGGTGGGTCCTGTTCAAGAGAGTCAACAACCAGACCCCGGAGGTGCTGGGAGGGGTGAATGCGTCGACGGCGAACTACACTGCCGACATGCGTCTGGTGATGCGAGGCACGCAACTCTATCTCTGGATGAACGGCGTGATGATCCTGACGGCGAGCGACTCGGGCTTGGCGTCGGGGCAGCCCGGGGTGGGGGCGCGAGCGACGCCGGCTAACTGTTCGGTGGAGCGAGTGGATATCGGACATCTGGACGACCAGGCGCCCCTGCCGGTCGCGTTTCTTACGGCCTCGCGGTTTCCTTCCGCCATCCGACTGCGATGGCTGGCGGGGGCGGATCCGTCGACCGTCACGGAAGACGCGGGGACGGGAACGGGTCCGGCGCAGTATCACGTGTACAAGAACGGAGTCTGGCTGGTGTCCTTCGCCAATGGGAGCCTGCCGGGCAACCTGGTCGAGTGGGTGGATGTCAACATCTCTCCGCAAACCACCTACACGTACCAGATCAAAGCCGCCGACTATCATTTCAACGAGGCGGCAGTGGCCACGGTAACAGTGCAGCCTAGCGCGGTGATCAGCGGTTACGACGCCCGGCAGGTGGGGGTGAAGGCCAATGGGACGTACTGGGGCGCGGCGGGCGAGAACATCGACATGCGGAGCGGCAACCTGAACTTCAACTTACCGCTGGTGCAGGCGCAGATGCGAGGGGGCGGCGGCGCCGCAGTGGGGCTCAGTTACAACTCGCAGATCTGGCAGATGGTGGGCCAGACGGAGTGGCGAACCGGGAGGGACAGCGGCCAGGGGCTCGGTTGGCGGGTGATGATCGGCTCGGTGGCGCCCGTGATCGAGAATGGCGTGGTACTGTACTATGTGTTCGCGGACGCGACGGGGGCGGAGTACCGGCTGGATCAGAACAACGGCGGCTTATGGACATCGCTGGAGGGGATTTACGTCAGCTACGACACGAACGCGGCCACGCCGCGGGTGTGGTTCAACGACGGCACATTTTGGGAGATGGGATCGTTGTCGGGCGGAATCGAGGAAGACAACGGCGCGCGTTACCCCACCAAGATTCAGAGCAGTAATGGGAATCAAGTGCTGATCCGCTACTTCGCCGGCGTTCAAGCTCCGGCGGGCGACACGAGCAGCCGGATCGGATATATCGAGGACGTGCGCGCGGTCGCCACGGGCGGTGGAGAGTACCGAACGTACTCGTTCTACTATCAGGATTTCGGCGGAGGCGACCCGTTTCCTCACTTGACGAGTGTGGCGAACCACATCAACTCGGGCGAGACGTACTCGTTTTACTACTGGCCCACGAGTGGGAGCGCCGGATATCCGGTGACCAGCCCATTCACGGGTGCGCTCGACTGGCGGCCAACCCGCCTGATGAACTACGTGGTGATGCCGGAGCGGAACAACGCCACGTACACGATCGAGTATGCGTCGTCGGGCGAGGTGCTGAGCGTCACTCAGCCGTACGGCGGGCGCACGCAGTGGGCCTACCGGAACGCGCAGTATGCCAATAACTACTTCCTCCGCGAGGTGTACTCGCGCACGCTGACGCCCAAGGCGGGAACAACGTGGACGTACGACCTGCAATCGATGGACACGACGCCCGGTAAGGTGGTTCGCTCGTACTCCGAGGTGGTGGACGCGGGGACCGCCGCGCGGACCCGGTTCGAGTTTTACACCTCGGGCCCGTACACGGGCATGATGAGCAAGGAGCAGGTGAAGGTCAACCCCGCGGGGACCGTCAAGTCGGAGGAGTCCACGACGTGGGCGCTGGCTCCGGGGAGCATCCCCTATGTCCAGGAAGTGAAGACGAGCTACGATCCCGCCGGGAGCAACCCCGTATCGACGAAGAGTACTCAGACGCTGGATTCTTATGGTAATCTCGCGACGCAGACACAGTATGCGTACGGGCAGGGCTCGACGCCGGGCGGCGTCATCAAGACCGTTACCAACACGTACCTGACCGGCTCCAACTATATCAACGCCTACATTCGCAACCGGCTTACGGCTTCGACCGTGACCGACGGAACCGGCACATCGACGGTGGCCAGCCTGCAATACGACGAGTACGGGCAAACGGATATGTCGCTGGTCCCCCGCCCCGATCCGAATGATCCGAGTCATCAGGGTGTCGCGCCGCGCCAGCACGATTCGGCGACGTACGGCACAGGCTACTCCCATCGCGGTAATCCGACGACGAGCATCGGCGGCAGCAAGGTGACCAAGATCCGGTACGACATGCTGGGCGTTCCGGCGGAGACGACGGCCGGGAACAGCAAAGTGGCGGCGAACTCGGACAAGGACCACAACTACGCCGTTCCGGCCAGGATCACGCCGAACTCCAACGGCAGTCTGGCGCACTCGATGACTTGGAACAGCCACTTGGGCTTGACAGCGGATACAGGACCGAACAACACCACCTCGTCGATTGCTTACACTTATGGGCAGCCCAGTTCGACGACATCGGTGCATGGCGTTACGACCGGTGTGAACTACTCGATCTCCGGTCCGCAGAAGATCGTCCGGAAGGGAACGGAGTTCGTCAAGGACTACTATGACGGCTTCGGCCGGACAATCTTGACTCAGACGGGCTACACGTCTGGCTCGAGTGACATCGCCGTTTCGCAGATGGACACGGAATATGGCCCCTGCGCCTGTTCGCCGATGGGAAAGGTGAAGCGCGTGTCGCGGCCCTACGCTGGAGCGACTCCGCAGTACTGGACCGAATATCAATACGATCAGATGGGGCGGACCACCGCGGTAATCCAGCCGGCTGGCTCGGGATCGACAACGTATTCGTATGAGGGGAACGCCGTGACGGTGACGGATCCGGCGGGCAAGTGGAAGAAGTTCGAGATGGACGCCGCGGGGAACCTGCGCACGGTCACGGAGCCGAAGCCTTCCGCCGCGGATCCCACGATCCCGGATGGAACGCTGACGACGACCTACGAGTACAATGAGCGGAATCAACTGAAGACGGTCTCGATGGGCATCCAGACGCGAACGTTCCAATATTATTCGACTGGCGAGTTGTGGAAGGCGACCAATCCCGAGAACGGAACCGTGACATACGTTTACGACAACGGCTTGATGAAGGAGAAGACGGACGCCACGGCGCAGCGCGTCGTCTACGACTACGACAGCTACCGCAGGGTCACGGCGATTCACCGGTACAACGCCGGTCAGAGCGCAGAGGATCAGAATCAACTGACGACGTTCGCCTATGGGAACTCCGGCACGACGAACGGCCGGCTGCTCTCGGTCACGTCCAAGGCGTACGTTGGCGCCCGGACGTTCGAGGAGCGGTACGATTACACGGCCGGCGGTCTTGTCACCCAGAAGAAGCTGATCGTGCAGGCCAACGGGTCGTCCGCGGACTTGGCGGCGGATTACGGGTATCCCACCAATAGCGACCGCGTCAAGTCGGTGAAGAATCCGAACTACTATGTGGAGAGTGGCGGGAACTTCACGTTTACGGCGGGCGAAACGATGTTCTACAGCTATGATGGGCTCGGGCAGCTTTCGAAGATGGGCAGCACCGACGGGGGCGGCGAGTGGGTGTCCAATACGACGTATAATGTGGATGGGACGGTGGCGAGCATGACGTCGGCGTATGGGACCGAGAGCCGCACGTACAACGTGCTGGGCCAACTGACCGGGATCTCCGCGCCGGGCGTGAGCATTGGGTACGGATTTCCGACGACAGGTCCGAACAACGGGCGGATCGCGAGCATGACGGTGTCGGGCGAGACGGTAACGTACAAATATGATGTGTTGAACCGGTTGTCCAAGGCCACCTCGAGCGGCGGATGGGAAGAGGCTTACACCCATGACCGGTACGGGAATCTGGGAAGCATCGGCGGGCAATCAATCGGGATCGACCAGAGCACGAACCGTTTGACGCAGGGGGTTTATGACGCCAACGGGAATTATCGGGGCGGCGCGGGTAGTTGGAACTACGACGTGGAGAACCGATTGATCGAGGCCCAGGGGCAGTCACAAGGAACGCAGTACTATGGCTACGGGGGCGACAATAAGCGGCTGTGGCGGCAGTTCCTGTACAACGGATCGACGCCGACGGAGCATGTTTACTTCTATGGGGCCGGTGGGCGGATTGGGACCTATGAGATCCGTTGGCAGGGCTCGACGATGCGGCTGGTGGCGCGGGAGCAGAATTACTATTTCGGCGGGAAGCTCCTGCGGACGAATGGCGGGTGGGTGACGTCGGATCGGTTGGGGTCGGTGGTGTACCGGTCGGATGAAGGAGCGGTTCGGAAGTTCCGGCCGTATGGGCAAGAGTACGGGTCGAGCAGTCCGAATGACCAGACGAAGTTCGGAACATATCATCGGGATAATGATACAGGGCTCGACTATGCGGATCAGCGCTACTATGTTCCGGGAGTGGGCCGTTTCTCGACCCCTGACCCGTACCGGGCCAGCGGCGGTCCAGCGGATCCCAGAAGTTGGAATCGCTACACATACACTCGCGGCGACCCTTTGAATGCGCTGGATCCAAGTGGGCTCCAGGACTGCCCAGCTTCCACTCCGACCAGTGTTACCGTCTGCGGCGCTCCAGGATCGGCAAGTGGTGGAACCGGATCACCCAATGGAAGCTTAGCCGACGAGATGTTAGAGTCGGATTTGAGCTTCAATGGTGGACCGTCAAGCGGGCTCTTCATCATCAACAATCTTCAGAAATCTGGCAAGACATATGACGACGTCTGGAACAGGCTTATGGACATCCGTCGTGATATACAGGAAGACGAAAAGTGTCTCAAGTTCTTGAACAGTGGCGGCCAGAACGCGGTTCGCACCATCGGTGACTATTTTTCGAACGGACTGCTTGCGACTGGCACTTTTGAGCGGGCGAATATTGCGGCAATTAATAGCACAATGGGTAGTAGTATTTCCCAGCCTGGCTACGCTGCAATAATAGTTAACGATGTGGGGGCTTATAACTCAAGCCGCTATCGTCTGAATCGGGGAAGCATCGTCGGAGGTACAGAACGCGCAAAGGTGTTCATCTTGTTGCATGAGCTTGCGCACTCGCTCGAAGCGAAGGACTTCAAGAGCGATCTCGACAAGCCGAGCGTTGGCGATGAAAACGACAAGCTCCTCTCTGTGAATTGTGAGAAAACGATTGGCAAGTATGACAAGTGACATGCTTATTGCGCTGTGCCAAAGCGGCCGACTTCAGATGCGTCGTATCGTGCTTTGGACGCTGTTAGTCTCAGCGTCGGTCTTGCTGGGCACGGAAGTTCCGGGGAGTGTTGTCACCCTAACCGCGATAACCAAGTACGACCGATTGGCTGCCCTCGCGCGCATCGCCGGGAAAGTCAGATTGGTTTGCCACATAGGTAGCACGGGACGCGTGTCCGAGGTTGAGATCCGCGAAGGCAACGCCCTTCTCGCCCGCCAGGCGGTTCTCAACGCCAAGGAGTGGCGCTTCGTTCCGTCCGGGGAGCATTCAACGGTTGAGCTGTATTACGAATTCAGACTCGTGGACCCGCCGTTAGACTATGATAAGACTCGCTTCTCGTTCACATTTCCGAATCGCGTGCTCGTGGAGTCAAATTACCCAGTGCGTGATCATGTCAAAGCCAACTGAACAATTCGGTGAGATGATTCGGGTGCGGCTACTTTGGAACGACGGTCCACCGCGCCGGATATAGCCGTTGCTGATCTTGCTGGATGTGGAAATGGGTGCGGCTCTTTTGCATTCTTAGGATAAAGCACGTTCTGTCAAAGGGATGGCGGTCAGGCGAAGTGTTCCAGTGCGTTCGAATGAGGGGGGTATGGACGCGATGGCAGGATATGTGGGTGTAAGGCGGCAGGAAACGGCGGGCTGACGGGCCATCATCAATCAGTGGCCCGTCGGCCGTTGTCGTTGGTGGCAGTTCTCGGGTCCGCCACCGCCGCCTGGAATTTCTTCGTCAGGGGGCTGGACATTTCTCTCGGGTTCCGTTATCGTAGAGGTGGCGCGGAAGGAGCAACCCGTGGTGGCGAACCCAACAGAAAGCGACGGGCTCGTTTTCGGCGGCCGGATCTTCACGGCTTCCGAGATCGCGGTGATTCCGGGCACGCGCACGTGCTGCACATATTGGAATTCGCCGGTCACCTTGGTGGGCAGGTCGTAGCGAGGGACCGACTTGCCGAGCACTGTGTAGTCGCGCGGGTCCTTGGGGATCGCGCGTGCGTTCACCGTACGACTCCAATCAGATCGAGGATCACAAGCAACTGACGACGTTCGCCTATGGGAACTCCGGCACGACGAACGGCCGGCTGCTCTCGGTCACGTCCAAGGCCTGCGTCGGCGCACGGACGTTCGAGGAGCGGTACGATTACACGCTCGGCGGCCTTGTCACGCAGAAGAAGTTGCCTCCTCAGCGGAATCTGTGGGTGAACCTTGGCTCCGGTAGTCGGCCAAGATTGTGATAAAGGGCGATTTCCATCGCGGGATAGGTGCGGAAACCGTAGGATCGTCTGGTAACCACTCGGATTTTGTTGTTCATCCCCTCCACCGGGCCACTCGAGATCTCACCCTTGGCGCGAAACC
>SXGS01120753.1_pt1 | contig 71931 bp, 59 predicted proteins | sample 3174681 | NCBI WGS metagenome assembly SXGS01 (sample SAMN11356861, study PRJNA531348) | freshwater metagenome | isolation source: freshwater sample F1-80 | place: China: Fuxian Lake, Yuxi | collected 2017-12-25
GCGCTACGCCACTGTTCATTCGCGCGCTACGCCACGACTTCCGCAAAACGATGCAGGGTTTCGATGAGGCGGGTGCGATTCACGGGTTTGGTGAGGTATTCATCAAAGCCATTGGAAAGCGAGCGTTCACGCTCTTCTTTCATCGCGTGGGCCGTGATCGCAATGATGGGTTTAGCGAACCCTGATCGTCGCAGCTCGGCCGTGGCCGTGTGGCCATCTTTCTCCGGCATCTGGATGTCCATCAAAACGATATCGGGCTGAAGATCGATGGCCTTCTTAACACCTTCCTCGCCGTTGACGGCAGTTTCGACGCTAGCACCGGCGCGAGTGAGAAAGCGTGTCACCATCGCACGATTGTCAGGCGAATCCTCAACCAGCAAAATGCGCAAGCCGTTTAAGTCAGATGCGCTTTGCGGAAGCGCAACAGGCTTAGCTTCAACTTTGGGTGGTGAGCTGACGACCCGAGGACCGAAGTTGAGATCTTGAAGCGGAAGTTCCATAAATTCGGCTTCGCTTGCGGGACCATCGAGAATCGTGAGCAAAAACGTGCTGCCCGCGCCGAGTTGGCTTCGCAACAGAACCAAATCGCCGCCGAGGGCTTGCGCAAATTTTCGAGAGATAGCGAGTCCCAGACCAGTTCCGCCGAACCGACGAGACATGGAGGAATCTGCTTGGGAGAAAGGTCGAAATAGACGTGTTTGTTGTTCCGGATCGATGCCGATGCCGGTATCCGAAATTTCGAATTCAAGTTGGATGGGCGCAAGCACGTCCTTGTTCACGCGCGCGCGCGCAAGCACCCGGATGCTTCCGGCTTCCGTGAATTTGATCGCGTTACCAACAACGTTTAGGAGAATCTGGCGCAATCGAATCGGATCGCTATGAATCAAGCGAGGAATCGCCCCTTCGCTCTCGAAGGTCACGCGCAAACCTTTCTCTTTGGCTCTCAAAGCTAGAGCTGCGCGAAGGTCTTCGATCACGCTCATGAGTTCAAAGCGTGTCTTCTCCAGCTCAAGCCGACCGGCTTCGACTTTCGAGAGATCAAGAAGCTCATCGATCAAGACGGAAAGTTGCCGAGCATTGCGCGAGATCGCGCTCAAAGCTTGAACTCGCTCACTCTCAGATTGTTCCGGTGATGATGCCAAGTCCGTGAAGCCAACGATGACTCCAAGAGGAGTGCGAATCTCGTGACTCATGTTTGCCAGGAATTGCGACTTCGCTCGGCTGGCAGCTTCAGCCGCCTCTTTAGCTTGCCGAAGTTCATTTGCAATGCGGATGCGCTCGGTGATGTCACGAACGATCGCGGTGAAGTAACGGCTTCCATCGAGCGTAAATTCGCTCAAAGCAAAATCGAGGGGGAAGGTACTTCCATCGCGTCGACGCCCCACGACTTCACGACCGACTCCGAGAATCTTCGGACGACAAGGTGACCGGTAATGATCGAAGTATTCGTTGTGATCTTCTGATTCCTGCTCTGGCAAAATCTTCGAAACGTGAGTGCCCAGGATTTCGATGCTGCGGTAACCGAAGATTTTTTCGGCAGCCTGGTTCCAGGAATCGATCTTGCCGTGTTCATCCATCGTGAAAATTCCGTCGACGACGTGATCGACGATAGAGCGTGCGCGGGCTTCACTCGTGGTGAGTGAAGAGAGAGCCGCAAGCTTCTCTTCTTGCGCGCGTGTTCGACTTTCGAGGGCCCCGTGGAAAAGACCGGCGAGAAGACTCAGCAACAGCCCTTCGGATAGGTAGACCCCGACGCGGATCAACTCCGGCGCCGTAATTTCTCGAGGGGCATCTGAAGAAACTGCGTACATCACGGTTGAAACCGTCACGCCGCAAACCGTAGCGAAAAGGCCTGGAGCAAACCCGCCGTACCAAGCAGCGACGATTACGGGAAAAAGAAAGAGGAGAAGCGAGATCGCTTCTCCCGTCATCGGTCGAAGATATGAACTTAAAAAGAGAGCAACGGCTACTAATCCGATAATCGCTACGTAACCAAGCCAGGTTTCGCGCTCGGTTTTTTCGTTCGGCGGTTTCGGTGTTAGAAAACTCTGGATGTTTTCAAGCGTGAGCACGATAAGCCCTCCAAGCGCGATTCTAACTCACGTCAGGGAGAGCATGATCATTAAGAGAACGACATTTACGAGTTTAAACAGTTTCTGAAAGTCGATTGCGGATTAGTTACTCTTTTGCTTCTTCATCAACACAACCGACGGCAAAGTTTTGTCAGCGTGACCGCCGACTTCCAAATTTTTTGGATGACGATAGTCCTCTAGCCGACCTTGATCGACGAGGAAGCGCCCTTGAAACGAGCTTAACGGAATTTCGTAGCTGTTACCATTTCGGTGCGGATCACCACCTACGGTGAGTGCAACAACTGTCGGTTGGGAATTGACGTTGTACACCCCAGATTCGAGAACTTCGCTTTCATCTTCTGTGAATGAAGGATGTGCGCTGCTTCCGTTTTCCTTATCGACGTCTGATTTCGTCAATGTCCAAGGCCACTGCGTTTGTTTCCCAACGACATCTTTCAACTTTGCTTCACGGGCGTAAATTTTGATGAGCTTCGTACCAGGAGGCAAGATTTCGCGCATGTAAGCGATGGCTTGGTTCTCCACACGCGAGCAACCATGACTCGCGAGAAGAGAATTTTGATCAAGGGGCGACGAACGCAAAGCTTGGATAAACTTATCGCCATCAGCACCCCAGCCCCAAGTGCCGTGCGTCCATTGCTCATCGGCATTCGGACCGATAAAAGCTGTATACCAACCAAAAGCACCGCGAACGCTTGCGCTTGATCGAGGTAAGAGATCCTTCTTTGTCCAATCTTTCAGGTCTGCTCCAGCGCGAGGAATCGCGGGGTACGTCGGGTTGAACCAAGAGGGATATTCGTTGTCGTAATCTTCGTAGAACTTGAACCACTTCGTAATGCGATAGCTACCGAGAAGTGAACGACGGTGCTTTTCGTTTTGTCCTACGACCATATCCGTTTCCAATACCAAGCGGTGTGCGCAAGATCTGCCGCCGCAGTTTTCGTAGACGCGGAGTTTTTCGGTCGCGATGTTTTGCACGACGAAGTAGCGATCGGCGTCGGCTTCTTCACGCGGCGGAGACACCGGTTCTTTAGAAATGTATTGAGGAGGAATATAGATCGGCCCAAGCGGAGCGTCGGGCTTATCTTTATCGGTCACTTCGACTTCGATTAGACCTTGATCGCCTTTCGGCGTGGGATCCACGACGGTAATCTCGTCGTTCTGTTCGATGATCGTATCGGTTTGCTCGCACGTTTCGTCGGGAGTTTTGCGCGCGCAGATACGGCCGGGTCGAACGTAGCCTTTATCTCCGTTGTTGAAATCACCGGCTTGGTGCGGAGTTGTTTGTCTTTCGGTGTGGGGATCCGCGGTGAATGGTGCCGGAGTCATGTTCTCCGTCTCGCGCCATTTCGCGGGCGAGCAGGCGACCAGCGCTCCGAGCGCCAGCGTGAACGCGAGTGCGAATTGTGAGGAACGAGCGTTGAACGCCACCGTAAAACCCCTTGAAACGGAAGATTCCGGTGGCACACGTTTCAAATCGCGTTCCAGTGCTTTGTGGGCACCGGAACTCGGTTAAATGGTTATGAGGAGTTTGCGGTGACGAAGAACGTCAATTCAGAAGGCGCGACCGCCGTTTACCGGAGTGTGCAGTCTGCCGGTTTTCACAAGTCTTTCGGATATGCGACAAACCAGCGTTCATGCTATAGGTCAGTTCATGCCTACCTTTTTAGATTCCTTCTCTGAAAAATTGTGGAACGAAATTGACCTCGTTGGTTTCGACACCGAAACGACTGGCAAGTACCCGCTCACGGCAGAAGTCTGCGAGCTCGCCGCTGTTAAATGGCGTGGCGGAAAAGTCGTCGAGACATACTCAACCTTACTGAAACCATCGAAGGCGATGGATGCCGAAGTCATCGCGATTCACGGCATCACAAACGACATGGTCGAAAACGCACCTAGGATGGCGGAGAAGATCGCCGAGTTCCATCGTTTTGTTCAAGGCTCCGTACTTGTCGCTCACCATGCTCCTTTCGACCTCGGGTTCCTCGCGATCGAATTTGAAAAAGCGGGGTTGCCGTTACCGGAGACGCCGATTCTTTGTTCGTCTCTCCTTTCGCGGAGACTCTTTCCTGAAAGTGAAAACCATCGCCTCCAAACTTTGATCAAGTTCTTCTCGCTTCCTCAGGGCGCCGCTCACCGCGCGCTAGATGATGCAAAGGCTTGTTTAGAAGTCGGCGTTCGTTGCCTCGAGAAGCTGGGTGCTAGTTCCCAACTTGGCAAAGCGTTCGATACGCAAGGCGGGGGACTAACCTGGTCGAGATTCTCGATGAAGAGTCTTGAGGAGTCGCCGGTCTATCGCGCCCTGATCGAAGCTTCGCGCGAGCAACGGGTCGTTGAAATGGCTTACGGCTCGGGTTCGTCACCGGGTGAAAAACGGCGAGTCCATCCACTCGGAGTCGTTCGCTCGCTCGACGGTGACTTCCTCGTTGCCTATGCCGAGAAAGACCAGCGATCAAAACGCTACTTCCTCGACAAGATCACGTCTGCGGAAGTCGTCTAAAACAAAAAAGCCAGCTGGGTGCTGGCTTTTTCTTTGGTGAATCTCAAATGTTCTTTTTCGTTTTCGGGATCCAGATCTCGTAAGTCGATTTGCCGCTCGGCGTGTGCCCTCGAATCAGGTGTTGATTCAGGGCGATCAGGGTTCGGGTCGGGACATTGTATTTACGCGCGACGTCCGCAAGGTGCGTCTTTGCCGGCACCTTCACTCGGCGAACAAGTGGGAATTCGTAAAGAGTCTTACGCTCAAAACCGAACTTTTCGGGATTCCGTGCGATTAACATGGCAGCTTGAAACTTCGGAACGTAGTTCGCAGTTTCGGAAGGGATCGCGCGACGCCGAACCAGTCGCCAAAAATCTTTGGAGTCGTGTTTGCGAACTGCGCGACGAACGCAGCCCGAACCGCAGTTGTAAGCGGCCATTGCCAAGTACCATGAACCGAATTCGTTCTTCAGATCCTTGAGGTGACGGGCCGCTGCGCGAGTGGCGCGAATCACGTCCATACGCTCATCGACTTCCTTGTCCACGCGAAGACCGTAAAGCTTTGCGGTAGGTGCCATGAACTGCCAAACACCAACGGCGCGAGCGTGCGAGCGCGCGCGACGAGCGAAACCACTTTCGATCATCGCTAAATAATACATTTCGGGAGGAACGCCGTGTTCAACAAGGATGTCTTGGATCAGCGTCTTATAAAGAGCGCCTCGCTGCATGAACCGATCAAAGCGTTCGCGATCGTCGACGGAAAAGAACTTCACCCATTTTTGGACCGAAGGATTATTTTCGGCGGGGATGTGCGAGCGCAACGTTCGCGGCTCAGCCTCGGTGAACAGCTCAAAAGGAATCGGAAGAGCCTGAGCGCGCGAGGGCATCAGCGAAGACAAAGTGGACACGAGTAACGCCGCCGTCATGGCAGCCAGAGTAGCTCTCTTCATGTTCCGGTTTTCTCCGTTACGGTTGGAGTTTCTACTGTGCTAGTTGCGGAATCGTCGTCTTGGGCCTCGGCGGCCGCAACCGCGGCCGGGTTCGAGTACGCTTGCGGAGCTAACATCTGCGCGATGCGTTTAGAAATGGCTTCAAGTTGTTTGAACTCGTCGCCGGCGCGCAGGCGAAGGGGACGTTGTTTTCCTTCAGAGAGATCATCGAGCCATTTCTCAAACGCGTAGAGCGGGCCTGCCATGCGCGCTGAGAGAATACGGCCGATCAAGAAGAGAACCGTCGCGAAGACCGCCGCAACCGCCGAGAAGCTGATCAAAAAAGGTGTCAGATAGCTGTCGAGAACGCGGGGATTGTTTCCGCCGAAATCGATGATCGTCACGCGGAGGAAAGTATAGGCGTAAACTCCCGCGATCACCGAGAAGCCAAAGCCTACGGCCATCATGATGAAGCAGTAGCGAAGCTGAAACTTCGGATTGACCCAGTAGCGTTTACGCGAATCGTTTGCGGGCCAGAGAACTTCGCTCTCTCGAATGAGTGCGGTCGCGATCATCGCGTAACCAACCCACTGAAGAGCGTCGGCGAGGTTGAACGCCGGCGATGCTTTTTCAGGCGAGCCGAGCAGGATGAAGTCGATGACGTGACCGTAAATGATCCGGTCAGTAACGTTACCGAGAATGCCGCCGAGAAGGATCGAGAGACCCGAGCGAAGCATCAGCGATTTGATCGGCAAGAGATACTGAATGATGACGAAGAAGAAGAGGAGAAACGCTCCTCCCGTCGAGAGACTCACCACGCGGATGACGGGAGTGACGTCGGAAAACAGTCCCAACATCGCACCGTGATTGTGATGAAGAACAAAACCAAGTGGACCGTAAAACTTCAAGCCTTGGATCGTCAGCGCCCAATTCTTGCTGATTTGATCGACGCCCCAAGTGAGAAAGAGCGGAACGATGACGAGAATCCAATCGATTTTGCGCATGCGAGCAGTGGCTCCATTGGTCGTGCAAAGAAAGCTGTGACTTAGATCTTCAGCTTACCGGTCATGCGCGAGCGGCGCCAACGGTTTGGTTTCGGCCTTGTCCTTTGGCCCGGTAGAGTGATTCATCCGCCTTGGAGATCAAGTCCTGCGCGGTTGTGGCGTGATCCGGTAACGTAGCAACACCAATGCTGACAGTTGCGCGAATGCTACCAACGCGAGGGAAAACAAACTCGTTTGATTCAAGCGAAGAACGTATTCGTTCGGCAACTTTCATCGCTCCATCAAAGTCGGCATCGGGCATGATGACGGCGAACTCTTCGCCACCGTAACGTGCGACTACATCGAGCGTACGCACTTGGTCTAGGATGCGGAGAGCGACAGCTTTCAAAACGAGATCGCCAGTCGGGTGACCGTAGCGATCATTGATGAGTTTGAAGCGATCGATATCGATCATCGCCATCGAAAGTGGACGCGTGTGTCGAAGCGCTCGCTCCGTTTCGATGCGCAAGCTGTCTTGAAAGTAGCGGTGATTCTTTAAGCTCGTGACTGGATCGGTAACGGAGAGCTGCTCAAGCTCGTTCTTTTCTTTGAGAGTTGAGTGGATCGCGAGTGCCTCAAACATTTGGATACGGAAGTAATCGTTTTCCCAAGGCTTGAGAATCAAACGGTGAACGCGAGTCGTGTTGATCGCCTCGACCATATCATTAAGAGCGACGTGGCCGGTGATGAGCGCTCGGACCGCGAGCGGATTTTTCATCTGGACCTTCGCGAGTAAATCGAGTCCTTGTTCGCCCGGTAAACTCTGATCGGTCAGAACAATCGCCGTTTCAGGATTTTGGTCTAGGAGCGACATGGCCTCAGGCGAACTTCGAGCAATCAAAACGTCGAAGTCCGAAGCAAGCAGACGCCTTATGGCGCTGACGACACTCTCGTCATCATCCACCAGAAGCAATTTGGCTCTTGTTCCGTTTGCATCGGAGCTCGAAGTCAGTTTCATTTCCTAAATGTTAACAAAGCGGACGAAGGCAAAAAATAGACTCGAGGTCGGGGAGAAACCGAACCCAGACCACGATCCTTCCTCTTCATCGCGCGAAACAGTGGTGAACCAGAAAGTTCATGGGTAGACTTTAGGCCATGACTCAATCGATTCGATTCCTCCCGTTTGTATTTGCATTACGTTCCGCTTTCTTTGCTGCAGCGTTGGTTGTCGCAACGTGGACATCGGCCGCGGCTTCACCCGCCACGCCCGCTCCAAATCCCGAAGCGGGAGAGCGGATCGCCGCGCGACTAAAAAAAGCGATTGGGAACTCAGGATTTAAAAATGGTGAGATCGGGGTTTGGGTCGGAGCAAATTCTTCCAAGGGGATAGAGACCTACTTCAGCCACAATGGTGAGAAAGCTTTCATCCCGGCTTCTCTTTCGAAACTTGTGACGGCTGGCGCTGTCCTTCACGAATTTCATCCTGGGCACAAGTTTAAGACGCAGCTTCTTTCAGATGCGAAAGTCGATAACGGAGCTTTGAGCGGCAACCTCTATCTAAAGGGTGGCGGGGATCCTTCTTTTGTTTCCGAGAACATGTGGATTCTCGTCAATGAACTCACGCGCGCGGGAGTCACGAGCGTTGAAGGTGATATCGTCGTCGACGACACGCTTTTCGATAACGTGCGATTCGGATCTGACCGTCAGGATGAGAGAGTGGATCGCGCCTACGATGCGCCTGTTGGCGCCATGTCGATGAACTGGAATTCGGTAAACGTCTACGTTCGTCCTGGAGATAAAGTCGGCGACAAGCTCAAAGTCTTCGCTGACGTAATGACGCCCTACTTGAAAGTGCGAAACGAAACGAAGACCGTACCTTCTGGCCGCGGAAAGACCGTTGCCGTTGAGCGCACGAGTGAAAAGGGATTTAACGGCGACGTGATTGTCGTCACGGGAGCGATGGCTCAGGGGCATCCGGAGTTCGTCGTTTATAAGAGCATCGCGAATCCGGACCTGTTCGCCGCGAACAACTTGGTTGAATTTCTTCGCCAGCGCGGAATCTTCGTCAAAGGCAAAACTCGGGCGGGCGCAGCGCCCAAGGCCGCGACCGTTCTCGCAACTTCTGAAAGCAAGCCGCTCGCGATGATCGTGGCTGACATGTCGAAGTGGTCGAATAACTACGTGGCAGAAATGCTCGTAAAAAATCTCGCGGCGGATGCGGGCGAACAACCCGCAACGATGGACGGCGGAATGAACCGCGTTCGCAAATATCTTGAGAGCGCGGGCCTCAAGCCAGCCGACTATGAATTCATCAATGCGGCGGGCTTCACGCGTCGCAATCGTTTGAGTCCGCAACAAATTGGTAAGTTCCTCGAATTCGTCCACGCGGATTTCACGATCTTTCCTGAATATCTCGCCTCACTTCCGATCGCGGGAGTCGACGGCACTTTACGAAGTCGAATGAAGAACCCTCCCGCGGAGCGCTGGGTCCGTGCTAAGACCGGACTTCTCAACGGTGTGGTGGGATTGTCGGGTTTCGCGGGAAGATCAGGCGGCGAGATCGTGACGTTCGCATTCATCTACAATGGTGGCGGCCGTGAAGACAAAGCTCGTGCTTTGTTTGATCAGATGGCTGGCTTCATCGTCGAAGACTAGAACTGGAAAAGCTAACCATGAAACTGTCGTCGAAATCGTCGTCTCAGCTTCTCTCGACTGCCGCCTCCATCGTTGCGCTCTCGCTTCTCGCTTTGTCGTCGCGTTCGACGGCGGAGATTTCGACTCTGGATCCCGCAGAGCCTGCAAAAGCCGAGTCACCGAAATCAGGCGTGACGCTCCGGGATCTTCTGAACACTTGGTTTCCAGGTCGTACTGGCGAGAACGGAACAGAAGCCGAGAGCGAAGATCGCGAAGCGGCACCGGCCGGTTTGGAGAGCGACGCTTCTGACTTGCTGACTCCCCAAGAACTCCTGACGGAAGAAGAGATTCGACGAGCCCTACCCTGGCAACCTCCGAATTACTCGGGGCAAGCGGGTGTCATCGGTTACAGCGAGGGTCTCTTCGAAACACCAGCTGCATTCAGAGAGCGAGTCGCGTTCTGGCGCGACATTTATACGAAGTACACGTCCGAGCAAGGCGTGATTCACGACAAAGATTACGTGAACATCGTGTTTGAGACGGTCGACTTCGCTTCCATCATGTCGGATAAGTCGAAGACTGTTTTTCAGAAAGCGCGAGCGCGGCAAAAGCTCGTTGATCAACGAAAAAAAGAAATCGTTGAACGCTTAAAGCGGCTGAGCGCTCTCGCAAATTCAGACGGCCTGACCGGCGAGGATCTGCGGATCTGGAAGCTTTACGACAGCATCAACGATCCTGATCGGTTCAAGAAAGCGACCGAGAAGAACCGCCTCCGGTTTCAACTCGGTCAGCGCGATCGCTTCATCGTCGGCATCTACCATTCAGGTCGTTATCTTCGCGAGATGGAAAAAATCTTTCGCGAAGAAAACGTTCCCGTCGAGCTTACGAGACTTCCCTTTGTTGAAAGCTCGTTCAATTTAAAGGCGAGATCGAAGGTAGGGGCGAGCGGCATCTGGCAATTTATGCGTCGAACCGCACGACCTTTCATGAAAGTTGGGAAAGAAGTCGACGAACGAAACGATCCGCTGAAATCGACTCGCGCGTCGGCGCGCCTACTCAAGCAGAACTACCAAATGCTGCAAAGCTGGCCGCTCGCGATCACGGGCTACAATCACGGGCCCTACGGCGTTCGCGCCATCACGAATAAACTTGGAACGCGCGATCTCGGCGAAATCATCAATCGCTACTCGTCGAAACGATTTGGGTTCGCTTCGGAGAATTTTTACGCCTGCTTCCTTGCGGCGCTCGATGCCGAAAGAAACGCCAAGCTCTACTTTGGTGACGTGAAGTGGGGGCCCGAAGTCGACGGCGTTGAACTCAAGTTGAAAAAGCCGCTGTCTTACCAAACGGTCCTTCAGTTTTTCGATGGGGATGAAAATGCGGCTGAACTCGTGAATTCCCACGTTCTCTCGCGAGCTAAGAAGGGGAAGACGATGTTGCCTGCAGGCACTTTCATTCGCGTTCCTACGGCGCGGGCGGAAGTCGCGCGAGATTTTCTCAACGGAAAAACTCCGCTTCCGAAAGCGCTACTAGCTTTGAAAGAAATTCCGCTGACTCAGCCTTCAGCGCAGGTCGTTGCCCCGCAACCGCCACCTGCGCATCCAGCCGCTGAAAGAGCTCCGGGACCGATGCCGCTAACTCCCGCCGCGACACCGGTTTACAAGGAATCTACAATCGACAATTCGAAAGACCCGTCGATTCAGTTGATGAGCGGAGATGACAAACCGTAAGCCGCTGCCGTGGGCTCAAGCACACGGTAGGGATTATCGGAGTATTCGATCAAATAAAGGCAAGGGCGAAGATTCTTTTGGAAGACCACAGGAATCACCGCTTGGCCAGGATAGAACCCGCCGCCGCCCCACATATCCGCAGGATCAAGTTCGAACGTGAAGGCGAAGATGTTGTGCGTCCCGTACGCCCAATCTGTCGTATCGCCGCTTGCGATGTACAAGTCAGAAGACTTTTGCGGAGTGTACTTGTTCCAACCAGCCATCGTCTGCGCCATCTTCTCAAAAACCGAACGGTCTTTTACGTTCGCGATCTGATCGTAAGAACCACCCCAAGGGTACAAGATCAACTCGGAGAACGTGTGGAAGCTGAGAAGTGTCGTGAGGTTCTTTTGATTGTCGACGAAGTTTTTAATGGCTTGCGTTTCAGGTTCGCTGAAAGCCGACGGTCCCATATAAGTGTCGCTGTCAGGGTTCTTGCTCGAGCCGCCGGTTCCCCATTTGTAACCGTAATTGCGGTTGAGATCGACGCCGTATGAGCCGCGTCCGTTGTCGCGCCGGTTTTTACGCCAGAACTTGTAATTGCCATCGGCAATGTCGTGTTCGGCTCCGTCAGGATTCACCATCGGGATGATGTGAATGTCGCGGCCATCGACCAAACGCTGAATCTCGGCGTCGGTTGCGTAGTTCTCCAGGAGATGTTTCGCGAGCAGGATCGGCATCTCGATCGAGAGATGCTCACGCGCGTGGTGGCCACCCATGAAGACAACGGCAGGTTTTGCGTCCGCGTTTGCGAGATCTCCTGAGATGCGGAGGCGGAAGAGTTCGCGACCTTCGTGGCTCTTACCGATGGAATCGAGAGCTGTTAGTTGAGGGAAACGAGTCGCGAGGTCTTGGACAACCGTGCGCATCTCCTCGTAGTTATGGAAGTTCGCATCTTTTGCGGGGAAATCGAGTGGACTGCGCTCGAGGTCGATTTTGTAGCTCGACTCAACGATCTTGAGGCCCTGGAGTTTTTTGAGATGCTCTTTAGAGCCGATCACGACGACGTAATCATCCTTGATCGTTTCGATCGTAACTCCAAGATCTGCGATACGAGTGCGTTCGAACTTATCTTTCGCGCGCACTTTGATCCAAAATAGATCTTGCGGTTGGCTGACGTCAGATGCGGCGTGCGTAGCGCTCGCTTCGGCGGCAGAAGATGTGGTCACCGCGATCGTCGGTGCGGCAATCCAAGCCGCCGCGATGAGCGCGAAAGAAAACGGAAAATTCCGGAACGATAAAGACATAAAAGGCCCCTCCTTGGTGTCTTTGCTTACTTGCAAGGCAAGCGTAACCTCGACTGTCGTCTCGTCCAACTAATTCTTTGGCTCAATTTGAGACGTTCCATTCAACCTCAAAACTCGAAAATGAAAGGAAATTCATTTTCAGATCACGCTGGCGTTAGCGGAGGGGCGTACGCTGAGTTCAAGTCGAACAACACAAGCATCTTCATTTCAGAGAGATGCTTAATTAAGGAGAAAGCCATGCGCGCTATTCTTTTCGCTGCAGTTCTCGGCCTCAGCCTCAACGTATTCGCTAACGAACCTGCTCAACAAACTGCACCTGCTGCTCCGGCTGCAGAAGCTGCAGCACCCGCTGCTCCTGCAAAAGAGATGGGCAAAGAAACTGCGAAAGCAGAAGGCAAAAAAGAGAAGAAACACAGCAAGAAGAAGTAATTCTTCTGGTTTCGGAGCGTGTCATTCGGCGCGTTATGAAACCTTGCACTGTTCGGGCCACTGACGTGGCAAAGGCCTGGCACTTGCCGGGCCTTTTCTATTTCGGCCTTTGTTTGGCTCTTCTGATTCGTCTTTGGGGGGCGATCGATCGACGACGCACCAAGGTCTGTTGACGATCCCGGCGGCGCAAATGCAAAATCTCGGAACTATGACAATCATTGTCGTCGAGGACGAGACGCGCGTTCTCAACTTCTTGACCGAGGCTCTCCGAAAAGAAGGCCATACGGTACATCCTTGCTCCACTTTCCAGGAAGCCACCGAAACAATTTCGGCTGTCGGATCGAACGCGGATCTCTTGATCATGGATCGACTCTTGGATCGCATCGACGCAATCGGTTTGATTCCACTTGCCCGTGATAAATGTAAGGGCGCAAAGATCCTTGTCCTCTCAACAATCAACGAGCCTGCCCAAAAAGCGGCGGCGCTCGATCTTGGTGCCGACGATTACCTTGGCAAACCTTTTCAGTTGATCGAACTATCGGCGCGCATTCGGAGTTTGGGACGTCGCGCGACACAAGAGCCTCAGACGAAAACTCTTTTTTCCGTTGGCGATCTCCAGCTCAATGCACTCGAGCACAAAGCGATGGTCGGAACGAAATCACTCGATCTTTCTAATAAAGAGTACTTTCTTCTCTTTACGCTCATTCAGCATCCGGGAAGAGTTTTTAACAAGTTTCAACTGCTCGACAGAGTTTGGGATGCGCAGTTTGACGTCGAAAGTAACGTTGTCGAAGTTACGGTTAAGAATCTTCGGCGCAAACTCGAAGCGGCCGGCTCTAAAACGGAAATTCTAAGTCGCCGCAACATCGGATATTGGATTGAAGCGTAGGTTTCTTCTTACCATCGGCGTGGTGCTCGCGGTTGCGATCGGTTCGGTCGGGGTACTTCAATACGTTCTCTTTCGAAGCGAACAGTACCGCTTGATCGACAGCCGAATCGAATCGACGGCAACGTTACTGATCTCATCCGAACTCTCCAATTCCGACATCAAAGATTTTGAAGAGGCCGAACAGATCATCAGCGAAGTGGTTGGCGGGGAGGCCTTCAACCAATTTTTCGTTGTTTACAAGAAAACCGGCGAAGAACTTTACCGCTCGCCGAATGCAGAGGCTCTCCCGGAAAAAATTCCTAAAACCGAGAAGTGGCAAACCATCGAAACCGAGACTGGACATATTATTCGCGTTCTCACGGTCCCGATGGGGCGTCTCGGAAAATCGGGGAAAATCCTCGGGGACTCGCGCACGCTCCAAACTGGTTTGATTCTTGACGAAGATCTCTTGCGGATGAAGACCCTGAGTCGTCATGTCATCGTCTACAGCGTGATGATCTTGGCGCTGATCTTGATGACGACCTTTTGGCTAGCCGAAGCGCTCTTGCGACCTCTGAAAGGATTAGCCATCTATCTTCGGCACATGAGCACGCGGCTCGATGTCTCCGCCGAAATTTCGGCTTCGACGTCGGAACCTCCTGTTCCTTCGCTCAATTCTGATGACGAGTTTGGTGAGTTGATGACCGAAACGCGCCGACTCCGTGATCTCCTTGGAAAAGGACTAAAGAATACGCAAGCGTGGACCGCGCAAATGGCGCACGAGATGAAGACGCCACTCACGATTCTGCAGAATACGCTGGAGCGCGCACGCTCCGAGAATGATCCTTCCAGACGCGAAGCACTCTTCAGCGAAGCTTCATCGGAAGTCGGTCACCTCAACGCTTTGATTAGCTCGTTTTTAGAATGGTCGGCAGCGGAAAACTTCCCGGAAATCTCGGAAGATCTTCATGCCGTACGTCTTGGTGCTGTCGCCAAGGACCTCGCGGAAAAATTTGAAAGGCAAAACCCCGGGAGAATACGCTTTGAGGGTGACTCGAACTTAAGAGTTTTTGCAAAAAGAGGATTTGCGCAGCAAGCGATCACGAATCTGGTGACGAATGCGCTTCGGTACTCTCCGCCGGAATCGGTGGTCTCAATCAAAATCTTATCTGAACGGATCGAAATCTCGGATGGAGGTGCTGGTTTACCCGCAAGCGTTGCGGATCATCTAGGTGAGCCTTTCAATTACGGAACGAGCGGTGCTCACGGCTTCGGTCTGGGGCTCGCGTGGGTACGTACGATATGTCGAAAATACGGCTGGAGTCTGGAGTTTGAAAGAAGAGACTCCACGGACGGAACACCGTTAACGGTTGCACTCATACGGTTCCCGCCCGAGGAATTCTAGAATCTCGGGCTGTCAGATTCTGCGATCGAGTTTATCGTCCATATCGCGACGATCGTGCATCAGCGCCCACGCTCCACCGATCGCAAGCGCGATCACCACGATCGCAAACAAGTAGAACATAAAGTGCGTTGCTCCGGCTGCCACACGGGTTGCATTCGAAACTCCCGTGAGCCAACCCACTAACAACGCAGCCAAGACGGAAGAAAACCAAACAACGACGCGAGTACTTGTGGACATGACATGACTCCTTTCACGCCAGATTTCAAACCAGCCGTGCGAGCTCAGACTTCTCAGCTCGGACGCGGCTTGAAGGGACAGCTGAAGACTGAGAGCACCGGTGAACCGAGTGGCTCGGCGCCCGGGCTCGGTTGTTCGTAACGCTCGGGGATCATGGGAGCGTTCTCGTCGACTTCTTCGCTTGCGAGATCAGAAACGGCAGGACCGTTCATGAGTTTTCCGACCGCGTCGAAGCGAGAGCCGTGGCAAGGGCAATCCCAACTCTTCTCCGCTTCGTTCCAATGAACATAACACCCTAAATGAGGGCAGACGGGCGACATCATGTGAAGCTCGCCTTGCGGATCCCGGTAGGCTGCGATCTTTTTTCCGCCGACACGAACAATGGCACCTTCGTTCTCGCGCAGTCGCTCGGTACCAGAGGCCTGAGCTGGCGAAAGACGATCGCCGATCAGATGCGAAGGGAAATCGATGTTTTCGGCCAAGAAGCTTCGTATCGAAGCGAGCGGTTTCACGCGAGCGGCATCGTAGAGATCCGCCCATGGATTGTGATTCCCGATGATCAAATCGGAAACGAGCATTCCGCCAACCGTTCCGAACGTGAGACCCGTTCCTGAATAACCCGTCGAAACGAACACGTGATTCGAGAGAGGATTGCGACCGATGAACGGAAGGCCATCGACAGGCTCGATGATCTGACCTGACCAGCGATGCGTGACCGATTCGATTCCGAAGCGTTCGTGCGCCCAGTCTTCAAGCTTTTGGAAGTGAAGTCCCGTGTGATCGTCTTGGCCTGTTTTGTGATCTTCGCCGCCGATGATCACATAAGAGACGCCGTTTTCTTCGTGCGTACGGATGTAGTGATAGGGATCTTCCGTGTCCCAGTACAGCTGATCGCGGCCGAAATTATCCTTCACACGTGCGGCGATGGCGTAGGTTCGGTACGCGGCGATTTTCGTATGCAAGAAAAACCGGTTTGTCGAAGGAACGTTAGCCGCAACGAAAACGTCGTCGGCAATGATCGTTCCACGGTCCGTGATCACGCGACAGGGCTCGCCTTCCTCAACGTCCAGCATGCGCGTCTCTTCGAAAATGTAAGAGCCGTTGCCCGCAACTTGCTGGGCGAGTCCTGCCAAATACCGGGTCGGGTGGAACTGAGCTTGGTGATCAAAGCGTATTGCACGATGAGTTTTGAACGGAAGTGGCGCCTCAAAGATCAATTCGTTCGGAACACCAACACGTGAGGCGGCTTCCGCTTCGTCTTCGAGCTGATCGACATCTTTTTTATTTTCGGTGTAACGGTAGCCGGAAACACGTTTGAAATTACAGTCGATGTTATAACGGGCGACATTCTCTTCAATACGTTCAATCGCCCGTCGCATAGAAAGAGCCGCAAGCTGCGCGCCTTCGCGGCCAAAGCGCGAAATCAGATCGGAATAATCCAAATCGAAGACTTCTGTGAGATGCGCGGTCGTGTGTCCGGTCTCACCCCAGCCGATTCGTGCTAGATCGATGACGGCAACGGTTTTGCCTGCACGTTTCAAAAGTTCGGCTGCCGTTAATCCGGTGATGCCCGCGCCGATCACGCAAACGTCGACGGAGACCTGACCCGTCTGCGGCGGTTGCTTCGCGATGACGGCAGTATCCATCCAAAATGGTCGAGTGTTGGAGGGAACGCTTTCCATAATTTGATTCGTCTCCTGTAAAACACCGGGATTCTGCTCCCGATCTGAGTTTGACCGAATCTCTAATTCGGTCGAGGCGAGTCAGAATAGCACTGTTAGATCGCCCTGGACCTGCGGGCCCATTGAAAGAAATGTGGAGATTCGTCGATTCCCGGAGAGGGTGCGCGAATGGGTCAAATGATCCCGTGACCTTGGGCCAATCTCAACGCCGGCCATTGGCAGCGAGCTCTCTTTCGGGTCTCATAAATGAGAGGTGATCTGCGTGAATTTGTCCCATTCCTTCTACGACGATATCCCGGAGTTCAATCGATTCAACGAGGTCGCAGAGACTCAGCATTATCGTCGTGCGCCAAGCGATTGGATTCTCGTTCTTACCGACATCAAAAATTCGACTCAAGCGATCGCGGAGAATCGCTATAAAGATGTGAACCTTCTGGGCGCATCGACGATCGTGGCCGTCCTCAACTCTTTACAGGGTCGACGAATTCCTTACGTCTTCGGTGGTGACGGAGCCACGTTACTCGTTCACCAGGATGATTTGGAGCGAGTGCGTTCTGCGCTTCTGGCCACGCAGCGACTCGCAAAATCCGCGTTTGGTTTAGAGCTGAGGTGTGGTGCGGTTCCCGTGTCGCGATTGGAAGCTCAGGGCAAAACTGTTGAAGTCGCAAAATTCCGAGTGGCCTCGCAGTCGGTTCTCGCGATGATTCGAGGCGGGGGAGTGCAGTTGGCCGAGCATTGGATCAAAGATCCTTCGCGAAAAGAGGATTTTCACTTCGCCGAGAACTCGACTTCAGTCGAGGAGACCGCGAGCTTTGAAGGTTTGAGCTGTCGCTGGAATCCGGTCCCGGCGCGTAAAGGCGAAGTCATCAGTTTACTCGTTCACGCGATCGGCAGCGAAACCGAATCCATTTACAAAGAAGTGCTCGTTGGCATCGACTCGATCCTCGATTCGCAATCGAGTCGTCCTTTGATGGCTGATCAGCTTCTCGATCTTAAAAAGAAGTGGAGCTTAAAAAATCTTCGATCCGAAATTTTTCTTCGAGGTCGAGCCAAGAGCCTTCTTGAAGTTCCACGAGTGACGCTGAAGGTTCTCGGTTCGGCATTTTTTGTTTTCGGATCTCTCTTCTTGGGTTTGAAGTACGAGAAGTTCGATCCGCAGAAGTACGTTGCAGACTTGGCTTCAAACACAGACTTTCAGAAATTCGATGACATGCTCAGAATGATTCGGGACTGCGAGCCAGCAGAGCGCGAAAAGCTCGGCCGGTTCTTAGAATCGCTTCGTCTTCAGGGCAAGATTGCTTACGGAATGCACGTCTCGAACCAAGCACTCATGACCTGCCTGGTTTTCAGCCTCCAGGATCACATCCACTTCATCGATGGCGACAACGGTGGATACGCAATGGCGGCAAAACAGCTCAAAGAACAGCTAGCGGAGAGTCCTTCGCGGACAATGAATGCAACCGCATAATCAGTTCTGAGATTTCCTGTCGCGCAATTTTCAATCACTGCTGCCTGCAAAGGCACGCCAGGCAAGGCCTTCACAGGTTGTGTAGGATGATTGCGAATATTGTGTTCGAAACTCTATGTTGCTGCATTCCGTAATGTCTTTGTATTGGGGGCGACCTGCCGCAAGATGTGGCGGTTTTCCGAACCACCGTAGGAGACACCACCGCATGGAAATCGTCAGAACTTCTGTTCCGTTGGAACGTGATAACGTTCCTCCGCTCCTCAAGGATTCCTCGTCGAACAACCCCATTGGTAACCTTGCAGGCAGTCTGCCTGGTCAGATTCTGAACACGCCGATTAACAGTCCGGTCCTAGATTCTAAAATGCCAGTCCTTGATTCCAGAATGAATGAAACTCACCAGTTCGAGCAGATCGGAGAACGTCCTGCTTCGACAGATGCCGCCGCGTCGTTGACGAAAAGCTTAGGCACCGCTTTTTCCGATGTGAAAAAGGCGCTCGTCAAGCGTCGGCGAATTCTCGTTTTCGATCGTGAGGACGATTCTTGCGTGATCGTGTCTTCGTGTCTTTCGGAAGAAGAATACGACCTTGTTTATTGCCGCAGTTTCTCGGAACTCAACGAACGTCTCCGCATTGAGCGTGAAGGTGGCAAAGAAACGTTTGAACTTCTTCTCTGGGGTCTAACCGCGCCTTACGATGACGGTTTGGCGAGCTTGCGGACTCTTCGCGGAGCTCACCAAGGCCTGCGAGTTGTTCTATTAGCACCGCAAGAAGCCTTAGCGTTTGCGCCCGCCATCAAAATGGCGAATGTCGAGGCTTTTATTCTCAAGCCTCTACATAGCCACGACGTCAAAAGTGGCGTCGAACGCGCGCTTCGTCGGCCACGCCTTACGGAGCCGACACGTACGACATCTTCCGTTGGAACAAATCCTTTCACGAGTTCATCTTTCGCCCCGTCGGCAACGGCACCGCAGGCGGCATTCTCCTATAGCGAACCGGCGAGGATGGATGATCATTTAAGTGATGATCGTCACGCCGATAAACAGCAGGTTCCGACACAAGCTATGCGCGCGGATGAAGATGGACGAGATCTCGGTTTGATCGGGAACAGTCCCGAGATGCGCAGAGTGGTCAGTCTTGTGCGAAAAATTGGGCCTTCGAACGTTAACGTCCTCGTCACGGGCGAGAGCGGAACCGGTAAGGAAATGGTGGCGAGCGCCATTCACCGTGTAAGCGATCGCGCGAAGAAGCCATTCATCGCGATCAACTGCGCTGCTATTCCGAAAGAGCTTTTGGAGAGCGAATTGTTCGGTCACGCAAAAGGAGCTTTCACCGGAGCGAATACCGCGCGGCGCGGTCTCTTTGAAGAAGCACATGAAGGAACGATTCTCCTCGACGAAATCGGCGATCTGCCGCTTCCGCTACAGGCGAAAATTTTGCGCCTCCTCCAGACGCGCCAAGTGAAACCTCTTGGGCAGAACTCTTACCGTGAAGTTGATGTGCGCATCATCTCGGCTACCCACAAGAATTTGAAATCGCTAATCCAGAAGGGCGAGTTCCGCGAGGACTTGTATTACCGGCTAAACGTCATGCCCATACACTTAGCTCCGCTTCGCGAACGCAAAGATGATGTTCTGCTCCTGGCGGAATTTTTCTTAAAACGTTACGCGGATCGATACCGGACAGCTTCTCCAGAACTCACGAAGCGGGCTTGTGCGAAATTGCAGAACCTTCCTTGGAAAGGAAATGTGCGCGAACTCGAAAACGTCATCGAGCGCGCTATCGTTTTATCGGATGGTCGCACTATCACCGAGCACGAGATTTTAGCGGAAGAGATGGAACCCGTACGCGTCACAACGGAAGATCTCTTCAATTCTGGTATGACTCTGAAAGACATTGAACGCGAATATATCAAATACGTTCTGAGTAAAACCGGTAACCGTAAAGAGGCGGCAACCCGCATATTGGGGATTGACCGGAAGACGCTTTACCGTAAAGAAAAACTGTTTGGGATTCGCTCAGCTACCGACCTGAATTGAACTTTCCATCATAGAAAGTAAAGGGCCCTTGTTTCCAAGGGCCGTTTTTTTATCTCGATCAGATTCCAGGAATCGGGAACGGAGCTGGACCTGGTTCCGGAGTTGGCGTGGCTTCAGGTGTCGGCGTCGGAGAAGGTCCAATCTCAGGTGTTTCATCGGATTCCGGCGGCGGCGGCTCGTCGACCGAAGGCGGAGTCGCGTTGCCTGGGCAATCGCTAATCTTCGGATCAAGCGATGCAGCTCGCAGCGCGCGAAGATCATTGATGCTAGGCTCAATGTAGTCGCTGTCTGCTCCGTAAAGCGCTTCCTTCAGAGTCGCTGGCATCTCGAGAATGGCGATCTGGATCTTCTTTAAATAGCTGACTGAAATAGACATCGGGGTTTGATCCATTTCTGCCTGAGTTCCCCATGTCCGCATGCGGCGGGAGGTTGCCTTTGCCTTACGGAAATCAGGGCAACGATCGATACGGTTTGCTACCGTTGTGATTTCAAGCTCCCGCGGCCCGACTAATTTAAAGACAATCTCTTTCTGACCGTCTTCTCGGGTGAGGCGCAGAACATTAGTTTCCGTGCTTGCCGCTTCCGACGTCACGACTTTGAAGCGCTCGGAGCCACTGAGCTGATCCGTGATCACGACTGAAGAGCAAGACTCTTGAGTGATGTTCGGAAGGTCTGCGGCGAATAGCACTTCCGCCTTTTCATCAAAAGCGAAGTTCGAGAAAGCCGTTTCTGCTTCCATCTCACGGCGGACGGGCGTGTCTTTATCGGTCTTATCTTCCATTTGGAAATCGCGAGTGTATTCCCGAATGACGGATCCAGACGGAAGAGTCCGCAAACGCTGCGTGAGTGAGGCGACATTCATACAACCTTCGGCGCTGACTTCATTTAAGTCGACGTCGAGGGTTTGCGCTCGATCAGCGTCCGACAAATTTCCGTTTCCAGCTCCGTCAAAGCCGGAGCATCCACTGACAGCGGCTACTGCTAGGGCCATAAAGCCGACCGTCGTGCCACTGCGAATGACTACTCTGATGGCGTCTCTGAAAGAGTTCCTTGTGATGTCTCTGGTGCTCATACTCGACAACCTCCTGTTCCGCTCAACACTTCTGAAAACCTTCGCGCTGAGGATGATGCAAATCGAGGACTCTTCGTTTTGCTCGCTCTCAGAGCCTGGCTTAGGCCGACTCGGAATTAGAAGAACAGCTGTTAGAACCGTCAACTCATGTTGTGAACACAGGCCCCGTGTGTGGGCGAATTGTGTGGAGGCTAACAAAAAGAATGGCCGGCAACAAAACTGCTCGAGATGGCCTTGCGCGCCTCGATTTTTTGCAAAGCAAAGTACAAATTTTCGAACAAACAAAAAAGATTTATATGGCGTATTCCCAGAGCTAGCCTAGGATTAGGTGCCGAATTCGTGGGCCGTGGGGCAAGATGCTCGGGCAGCGGGGGCTAAACGCTCTTAGAGGTTCTATGTGAAATCTGGCCGGTATATTTTTAGAACTCGTGACAAGTGAGTCTTGGCGCACGTGTCTCTAATAGTTTAGCTAACTTTGATGTGCCTCCGAATTAGGAAACTCCTAGCGCAAAAGGGTTGGCATCATGCTTGCTCATAGGGTTCTTCAATTGGAGTAACCGAATTCTTCGGAACGACTCTTAGATCAACCTAAGGAGGATGAGATGTTCAACAATAAAGCCGTACGTTCTGTGTTGGCACTTCTCGCTATGACGGGAATGGCCGCTTGCTCGGGTGCAGCAGGCAATAACACCCCCAACGCTGAAGTTGCACGCAGCGAAGGTGGAAACTACAACTTGTCGCAACCTGTTCAACGCGCATCGGTCACGACTACTTTCGTAGACACTGCAACTGCTGAAGACAGCGCTCTCTATGGCCGTCTCATGTCGATCACTGCTGCTGAAGTGACTCGCATGACTGAAACAGAAACTATGCACGTCATCGATCTCCGCGATGCTGCTGGTGCTTCTGTTGTTAAGTTCAACGCTGCTGAAGACTTCTCTGGCGCAACAAGCGTTACTGAAGGCATTGCTGGAACAGCTGAAGTTGTTCTCGCTGAAGGCGTTGTAACTGAAATGCGCGCTAAGATCGACAACCTCGACGTGATCTTCGCGTTCGGTCCTGAGCAGATCGACAACGGTGGCGACCAAAACCAAGGTCAAGACCAAGATCAAAAACAAGACACTCCGAAACAAGACACTCCGAAACAAGACACTCCTAAGCAGGACACTCCTAAGCAGGACACTCCTAAACAGGACACTCCTAAACAGGACACTCCTAAACAGGACACTCCTAAACAGGACACTCCTAAGCAAGATTCGCCTAAGCAAGATTCGCCTAAGCAAGATTCGCCTAAGCAAGATTCGCCTAAGCAAGACTCGCCTAAGCAAGACTCGCCCAAGCAAGATTCGCCTAAGCAAGACTCGCCCAAGCAAGATTCGCCTAAGCAAGACTCGCCTAAGCAAGATTCGCCTAAGCAAGACTCGCCCAAGCAAGATTCGCCTAAGCAAGATTCGCCTAAGCAAGACTCGCCTAAGCAAGACTCGCCTAAGCAAGACTCGCCTAAGCAAGATTCTAAAAAGAACTAATTTAGAAGCCCGCGATTTAAACCCGCTGATCGCGGTCTAAGATTCAGATTACGTCAGTCGACCGAAAGGTAGAAGGACGTGCGGTGGAGGAGGTGACGAAAGTCACCTCCTTTTTTTGGCTTAAAATTTATTTGCGGTTAAGTTGCACAACACGGATGGAGAGGACGCGAATATGAGAAAGATCGCAACAGCGCTCGGCGCGATTTCGATTTATGCAGGTTCGGCGTTTTTGGCGGGAGCAACGGCTTCGCAGCCTTCGGCCCACGGAACCAACCCGATCGAGACTCGTGATTACCTTCTAAGATTTCACAATGATCCAAAGTCCGTGATGAACACGCCATTGGCGAAAATGGATCCGAACGGCAACATTATCGACGAACCCACTTCTCCGCTTGAACTCAGCGGTGCGAACACCGACGAGCTCTTACAAGCGCGCGATGCCGTTCGTGCGCGCATGTGCGCAGCCGGTGGCCGTACTTGCGATTTAGATGCGTGGAAGAAATCGCGTTACTCCGGCATCAACGAAGAAAACCAAATTACGAAGTTCCTCTATGAACCAGGTTTCCTCACCAAACTCTCGGAGATGGAAGGTCAAAACCTGCTCGAAGCCTCGGTTCCGAAAGCTCCTTGGTCGGATTCTTTCTGGCCGATGAACAAAGGTTTAGCTGGCCGCAGATGGATGGACAGCAAATTTCCCGAGTCGAGCACTTGGATCGATAATTACAACTACTATCTCGCGGTTCCGCCGACTTCCGTTGGTGTAAACTCCATGGCACCGACCGAAAAATACGATTACTTAGTTGGCGACGGAAGCTTCCGACTCACCAACGCAAACTGGGCTGCCGGAAAAGATTCGTGGGATAAACGAGGCATGGTTCCAGGTTGGGCCGGTCTTTGCCACGGCTGGGCTCCGGCTGCTTTCATGACGCCGACTCCGAAAAAATCCGTCACGGTTACGGCCGCAAACGGTGGTTCCATCACTTTCTATCCTTCCGATATCAAAGCTCTCTCTTCTCTTGCTTGGGGTGAAGCGCCGCCGCGTGTTCTGTTCGTCGGAACTCGCTGTAAGACAAATAAACCCAAAGAAGATGCCATGGGACGCGTGATCGACGAGGGATGCTTCGACGTGAATCCTGGAACTTGGCACATGGGGATCGTCAACCAGATCGGCAAAGTGAAGCGAAGCTTTGTCTTCGATGCGACTTACGATTTCCAAGTGTGGAATTACCCGATCTACGCTTACCATTATGAATACTTCAATCCGCAGACGCTTGAGACATCGACCAATTTGGGTGGTGCCTCCATTCGGGTGAATGACTACACGATTGATAAATTCAAAACGTACCGCAACCCGAACGCTCGCTACATTGTAGGCATCGCGATGACGGTTCATTATGTTGTTCCGACCGCGCCGAGCATGAAACCCGTTTTAACTCCACGCTTTGAATCCAAGAAGTACGTCTACGATCTCGAGCTAGATGCAAATGGAGTCATCATCGGTGGGGAGTGGTATTCAAACTTCCATCCGGACTTCATTTGGAACCCGCCGCCTGACGGTAAAACCATTTCCGAAGGCGAAACCGAACTCAGTGGCCCGGTCTCTTGGGACGGTCGTTCGCAAATCTCCGAGGAGCTGCGCAAAGCCGCGCGTATCTCGAGCAAACGTCAGCAACCTCTCAGTGTCATCGTCGATACTCTCAACCGTCTTGCGCAAGAGGGTGAGTGAATTCCATGAAACCGAAATCGTCTTTGATCGCGACGCTCCTTGTAGCTGCAGGAGCCGTCGCGGCTTTAGCCGGCTGCTCCGCTAGCGAAGGTCAGCCGACTCCCATGACCGTGTCGTTAGAAAGAAACACGGCAAATCGTTCCTTCCGCGTGAAGTGGCGCACGCCTGAACCGGTGAAAGCGTTGGTCTTCGGCCGTTCGCGCGGATTCCGCCAAGCTTTTTGGAAATCCGCGATGTCTGATCTTAAGCTGGTACAAAAAGGTGGTTACGACGTCCTTGAGGGTGCGCAGCCTCGGAGCGAATTTGAAGTCACGATCAAAGAAGGATTCGCCGATGTTCCGGGTCACCATCCGTTGATGACCCCTTTTTCTGATGGCGGTATTCTCTTTTTCACGGGACATCTCGATGTCTCTCCGTTGAATTGCTTGGGCGACTGCCCGGCGGAGACTGTTTCCAAAGCCGCTCAATTTCCTGCGCCTTCGAAATTCATATTTGTTCCTTCGCCTGGCGAAACAGTGATCGCATCAGGCTTAAGAGACAATCGGGCCTTCGAAGTTCCTTCGTCACCGAATGGAACTTTGGCCTACTTTGGAAAACAAAATGCGCGCAAAGGCATCGGTTACCAAATTGTCGCGGATCCAAGTCTTCCCGAATGGATTATCGCCGAAACGGAAGACGTGCTGCCGCAAATCCTCGAGCTCAATGCACGACGCTTGAGAATCAAACTTCAAGAAACGCCGATCGTCTTCATTCCCTTCATGGGTGACGAGCGGCGCTTCAACGCCACTTATTCAGGCTCGGTGATCGACAATCAAATTTTGCTCGCGCTCTTTGGTTCCGAATGGAATGCGCGCACGCAAGAAACGCGCGCCGAATACTTGAAACTCATGGCGCACGAGTCTTTCCATCTTTGGAATTCGTCGCTTTTTCATAGCGTCGAAGTTCCGGGTGGCAAGTGGCTCCATGAGGGGAGTGCCGATGCTTTTGCATACCTTGCGCTTCTCGAACTCGGAATGATCACGCCGAATGCGTATACAGATTTTCACGCCCAGGCAGTCAACCGTTGCATGGTGGGATTGAGCTCAGGTCCGTTGAATGCGCCAAAGCCTGAATCCGCGCAACGTGAATTTTACGACTGCGGCGCCGTCATGCAGGCTCTCCTGCAACGAGACCTACGAGAAGCTGGTCAAGATCTCTGGGCGTTTTGGTCAGAACTTTTCGACCGCGCAAAAGGAAACGATCGGTTTTACACGCACGAAAGTTTTTTTGATCTGATCCGAGAGAAACTTCCTTCGGCCATCAGCCTCTCTTCAATAGAGAAAATGGCTGGTGGTGAAGTAAAAGGCAGCACGGAATCCTCTGAGTCGCTCGAGAATTTTTTTATTAGCGCTTTCAATGAAGTGGGATTGAACCTGCGCGCTAACGAGGAGTCTTGGCCTCGGTGGTACAACCGAGCCGTAATAGGAAAAGCCTTCTCTATCGTGGTTCAAAACGATTGCGGCAAAGACGGCTTCTTTAGCGAGATTGAAAACGCGGTTCGCATCAACGGAGGTAACTCCTGCCAGACGTTGAAAGGAGAGCGCGACATCTCCACCTTGGGTCGATACGACATTCCGAATGAAGGTGTTGGCGCCTACGATGCTTACTACGAAAGTTGTCGGGATGGCTCGGCGGTTTCGGCTTGGAATTCTACTGGCAACGCCGTCGAGTTGCCTTGTGCTCCATTGCCCCATCGTCCGCGGTTACTCGAGTTCAGCACTCTTTTCGGTCTTTAATCATTTCGATCGATCGCTCATTTTCGCGAATGAGCGGTCGTCCAAACTCAATCCATGCTGGGCGTAAGTCCTAACTATAATTTCCCAGATCGCCTTTAGTCAGTTCTCGCCAGAATTCACAATTTTCCCTCTTTACGCTCCAAGACAAAAAGTGTTTTGTGGTTTTCTGCCCGCATTGTTGCGAGACGTACACAATCGTCCAAGGTATCGCTTTGCCTTTTTACTCTCGCAACTTTTCGGAACCGAATACGGCAACAAAGATCGACGGAGGGTTCATGAGGGGAGAGATGAAGAGATGGCTTCTATGCACACTGGTGGCGCCGCTTTCAGCGTGCGGACCGGCGGGTGGCTCTTCGAATCAAGCATCAAACAACTCGTGCTCCCTCGGCGGAAACGTCGTGCCGCTGGTTGATGACTCTCAACAGATGCTGTCTCCCATGAGCGCGTCGCACTTCGATACTTCCGCAGATCCTTTCGAAACTTACGGTAAAGTTCTAATTCAGAACCAGTCAGGTCCTTCAGATGACGAAAGTGGAGCCATTTTCCCGCAGGCTACCGGAGAGAAAGAAATCGCGGCCGGCACCGAGCTCAGCATCACTTTGAGAGATTCATGCCGCAGTGGTGCTCTCTCCTCACGGTTTGCGGAAGAACAAGAGACGACGCCATCTGGACTTCGCTCCTATACGTGGACGCTTGAATCCGCTCTTTCGCAAGAGAATTTGAACGAGATGAGCGCAAGTGACGATTGCGTCGTTGGCGTGAGCGACTCCGTTCGCTCGAGTGTCAGCGGAACATTCTCGGATCCCCTCTATAATTCGCAAGCTCATCTCAAGGCAGTTCAAGCCGAGCAGAGCTACGGATTGATCTACCAACATGCTTCACCTTTTCCGACCGTCATTGCGATCATCGATACGGGCGTGGATTTGACTCATCCCGATCTGCGCAACGTCCTCTGGCGGAACGCGCGCGAAATTCCTGGCAACAATCGTGATGACGACGGCAACGGTTATCGTGATGACGTGAACGGCTACAACTTCGCAACGAATCAACCGAGCCCTCACTATTCGCGCTCGACTTCGATGTATCAGCACGGAACTCACGTTGCCGGCTTGGCCGCCGCGCAAGCTGGAAACGGCGTCGGTGGAATGGGCGTCGCGGGTCTCAACACTCGCATCATGGCGCTTAACGTTTTTGGTCCAGGCAGCGGAGCTTCGAGCTCCGACATCGCAAACGCGATTCGCTACGCAGCCGACAATCATGCCGATGTGATCAACTTGAGCTTGGGTGGCAGCGGTCGTTCGGCGGTTTACGAATCCGCTCTTGTTTACGCGCTTCGCAAAGGGGTCACGATCATCGCGGCCGCGGGGAACGAACGCCGTGAGCTCGGCCCTAACTACTTCATGTCGCCTGCAGGTTATGCTCAGTCTTACGCAGGAATGATCGCGATCGGTTCCATCGATACGCGAAACTCAACGCTCTCGAGTTTCTCAAACTTCAGCTCCAAGTACGTTGAACTTGCAGCGCCCGGCGCCGAAAACTCGCGTCAGGGTGTAGGTGTCCTTTCCACTTGGCCCGGTGGCGGCTACCAGCGCATTCAAGGGACGTCGATGGCGTCGCCTGTTGCCGCCGGAGGTGCGGCGCTCGCGATCACGATGATGCGCTCGCGCGGGTATGCGCCCAGCCCCGCAACGGTTGAAGGTGTCGTGACGTCTTCTGCGACATCGATAGCGAACCTTCGCGCAAAAATCAAAAACGGCCGCTCGATGAACTTGAAAGCACTTGCGGAGTTCATCAATAAAACGTACCCGCAACGCGATGGTCGTAGCGCGATCGATCCCGGTGTACCAGGCGCTGAAGCCTGCGCTCCTGGTTCAAGCTTGTAATCTATAAATTTGAAATTGTGATCAGCTGCTCACGGATGAGCGGCGCAGACGGCGGGCTTGAGTTTTCTCAAGCCCGTCTTTTGTTGACGAGCCAAATCCAAGAGCCTGCGCCAACGAAGAGAGACACCGAAATCCAGCTCGCCAAGCTAAGCCCAAGCGGCGCGGGCCCGCGCGGATCAGCACGGAAAAACTCCATGATCAATCGGCCAACGGCGTGGATCACGAGCCAGCAAGCGAACAAACTTCCGGCGCTCCGGAGAACGCTGGGACTTTTACCTTCGCTTCGCTTCTTTTCGATCCGCAATACGAGAGCGAGCGCCGCTAACTCCCAAACAACAGCAAAAGCTTGCGTCGGGTAACGGAAGCTAAAGCCCGAAGGAAGAACGCAAACTGCGCCGTAACAGCAGCCGGTGAACAGGCAGGCGACGCGTCCGAGGGCGTAGCCAAGCGCGAGAATTGGCGCGAAGACATCAAGCCACTTTGCGATCGGAAGCTTCTGCCAACGAGCGAGCGCGATGGAAGTGAGTGCGCCACCGATCGCGCCGCCGTACCAAACAAATCCTCCGCGCCAAATTTCGAGGACGCGTGAAAGATCTTCGAAATAGTAACCAGGCTCTTCAAAGAAGACGTGAAAAAGTCGGGCGCCGACGAATCCGCCGATCATGCACGTAAGCGCGAGATCCAAAGCGGTGTTACGTCGAAGGGCGCGCTTCTCAGCACGACGAACGAGCCAGTAGACGCAGGCGCAAAGACTTAAACTAACGACAACGTAATAGGTGGGAAGCGCGAAGTCCGACCCCACGCGGATCATCGGAAAAAAACCGGCGAAATCGTGGGGTGGGTGCATGTTCATCGATGACCGTTAAGTCGCCGGTGGGTTATCGGCAGGCGCCTGTTTGGTGGCCCGATTTTTCGTGAACTCTAAGTACAGCAAGATCGAGACACCGCAAACGATCGCCATATCAGCGATGTTGAACGCGGGCCAGACGTACTTCTTTTGGATATGAAAATCCAAAAAGTCGATCACGTAACGGAAACGGATGCGGTCAATGTAGTTGCCAATGGCGCCACCGAAAACCATCGAGAGCGAAACGATGGTCCAGCGATCCGACTCGAGCACCCCACGCAGAATCGCGAGGATGATGAGTAACGCGACAGGAGGCATCGACAAGAAAAAGATCTCGCGAAACCAAGGATGCGACTCGGCCAAGAAGCCGAAGGCCGCACCCGGATTACGAACGTAAGTGAGATTGAAGAAGCCGGGAATCACGTCGACCGATTCGTGAAGTGCAAAGTGCGTGTGCACGTAGATCTTCACGGCCTGATCGGCCGCGATGATGGCTCCGCTAATGGCGGCGAGGAGAAGGTATTTGATTTTCATCGAGTGTCCTCTTAATCCGTCTTGCTGAGCTACCTTACAGACCCATTTGCTTCAACGCCGTCGCGCACTTCGGGCAAACGGTCGGGTGCTTCGGATCCGAGCCGATTTCGAGACTGTAGTACCAGCATCGCTCGCACTTAGTCCCGTCTGCTTTCTTGGTTTCCACTTGATAGCTTCCCATTTTCAAATGGACTTGGGAAACAATAAAAAATTCAGGCAGAAGCGACTCGTACTTCTTTAGTAGATCCGATTTCGGTGCTTCGGCCGTGAGTACGACTTGCGCATCCAAACCCGAACCAATCACTTTGTTTTGGCGAAGACCTTCGAGCGACTTCGAGACATCCGCACGCACTTCGAAAAGTCCCGCGATGTCTTGGCCAAGACCTTGGTCGTCCCACTCGGCTTGTGGCTTCGGGAAGTCGAGCAAGAAAACGCTCTCGGGCTTTTGACCAGGAAGATGCGACAAAGTTTCTTCCGCGAGGAACGAAGTGATCGGCGCCATGATCCGCACAAGATGATGGATCAAAGTGTAAAGGACCGTCTGCGCGGAACGACGGTCGGGAGCAGTTTTATGACGCGTGTAAAGTCGATCCTTCGACATGTCGAGGTAACCAGCGGAAAGGTCCACGGTGAAGAACGTATTGAGCGCATGGTAAACTTTGTAGAACTCGTAGTTCTCGTAAGCCGCCGACGTTTTGCGGATCAACTCGTTCAATCGACCGAGCGCCCAGCGATCCATAGTCGTGAGTTTTGAGTAAGCGACAGAATCTTTAACGGGATCAAAATCTGCACCGAGGTTCCCGAGTAAGAAGCGCATCGTATTGCGGAAGCGACGATACGTTTCCGTTACGCGCGCTAACTCTTCAGGTCCATACGTCACATCTTGACCGAAGTCTTCGTGAGCAGCCCAGAGGCGCAAGATTTCGGCGCCGGATTTTTTCGTTACTTCCGAAGGAGCAACCGCGTTGCCCGCCGACTTCGACATCTTGTTGCCGGAAGTGTCGTTGACGAAGCCGTGAGTAACGAGAGCTTTGAACGGAGCACGATTGCGAGTTGCGATCGACGTGAGCAGGCTCGTTTGGAACCAGCCGCGATGTTGATCGGAACCTTCGAGATAAACATCTGCGGGGGCTTCGAGATCTTTTCTGCGCTCTTGAACGGCCGCGTGGCAAACGCCTGAGTCGAACCAAACATCGAGGATGTCGACGCTGCGACGGAATTCAGTTTTGCCGCATTTGCCGCACGAATGACCTTTCGTGAATTCGCTCTCGGGAGTGGAATGGTAAGCTTCCATCCCGTTTCCTTTTTCCATCGCGTCGGCCACTTTGTTGAAGATCTCGGGCTTCGCCAAAGCATCTCCACACGAAGTGCAGTAGAAAACCGGAATCGGAACGCCCCAGATGCGCTGACGGCTCAAGCACCAGTCAGGGCGATTCTCGAGCATCGCGCGCAAACGGGCTTCGCCCCAGCCAGGAACAAAACGGATTTTGTCGCAAGCCGCGAGCGCGGTTTTGCGCACGTTTTGTTTTTCATCGTCCATCGCGAGGAACCACTGAGGAGTCGCGCGGAACATGAGCGGAGTTTTTGAGCGCCAGTTGTGCGGGAACTGATGCTCAAAAACCTTGTGCGAGATCAATCGCTTCAATTCTTTTAAGCGCTCGATGACCATGGGATTCGCATCCCAAATCTTGATGCCTTTGTATTCTGGAACATCATCCGTGTAACGACCAGCTTCATCGACGGGGCTGTAGACTTTCAAACCATACTTGAGGCCGACCATGTAGTCTTCTTGGCCGTGGCCAGGAGCCGTGTGAACGAGACCTGTTCCGGCTTCGAGTGTTACGTGATCACCGAGCACAAACTTTGATTCACGCTCGTAGAAGGGATGCTTTGCGGAGAACTGCTCAAAGTCAGAACCTTTTGCGGTGACGCCCGTATCGATCAGCGTGAGGCCCGTTTCTTTCTCGACGAACTCTTTCATCTTCTTGGCGATGACGATGATGTCCGCGCCAGAATCAAAGAAGCCGTATTCAAAATCAGGATGGAAAGCGACGCCCAAGTTTGCCGGTAATGTCCAAGGCGTTGTTGTCCAGATCATGACGGAAACGGGCTTGGCGAACTTTGCGAACTTCTCCGGGCCTTGATGCCACGGGAAAAGCACGTAGATCGAAGGGCTCTTGAAGGGATGATATTCAACTTCGGTATCCGCAAGAGCGGTTTGCAGAGTCGGGCACCAGTAAACGGGTTTTTCCCCGCGGTACATGATTCCTTTTTCTAAGCAGCGCGCGAGCTCACGCACTTCTTCGGCCTCGTACTCGGGCTGAAGAGTGAGATAAGGATTCTGCCAATCGGCGAGGACGCCGAGACGTTGAAACCCTTCGCGCTGGCGATCAACCCACTTCTTTGCTTCCGAACGGCAAAGCTCGCGGATTTCAGAGTCGCTCTTATCCTTGCGTTTAGGACCGAGCTCTTTCGTTACTTTGTGTTCGATCGGAAGGCCGTGACAGTCCCAACCAGGGATAAATGCGGAACGAAAGCCCGCCATATTCCGGTACTTGATCGTAAAATCCTTTAAGCACTTATTGAGAACGTGACCAATGTGGATCTCGCCGTTTGCATAAGGAGGTCCATCGGGAAGAGTAAACTTCGGGCGTCCTTCATTCTTCTTAAGAATTTTTGCGTGTAGATCCGTCTCAATCCACTTAGCAATCATCTGAGGTTCGCGCTCGGGGAGATTCCCTTTCATCGGGAATTCCGTGACTGGAAGGTTCAAGGTGTCTTTGAGATTAACGGTCGAACCAGACGTGGTGGACATTCATACCCCTTGCGAGAGCGCAAAAACGAAAATCGAGAGCGGTGTCAAAACGGATGGAAAGGGCCTAAGCTAGCAGATTTTTAAGACTTTTGTAAGCGAGAGCCACCATCATATTCGCGGCCTCGGAGTCGCTCGAAAGGTTCAGGCGGACTTTGACTTCCTGAATCAACTGCCAACTCCGCTCGTTGAGTGGATTGCCGTAAGAACCTGACGTGAGCTGCGGTGAATGTGTGTACGAAGACGCAATCGGCGGCGACTGGAAGAAAGCTTGAGGCTGATTCGGCGTCGCTTGCGGGAGTGTGGGCGACGAATGCTGGGCTGACTGCTGGGCCGATTGCTGAGGCGGATGATGCGGAATCGTGTGATGAAGCGACATGCTCGTCGCGGACGACGGAGCGCCGTTAGCGGAATTCGATCCATTCCCGTTTGTTGAAGGAGCCATCGGTGCCTGCGTTGCACTTTGCGAGGCTTGAGCTGCGCGAATGCGTTCTTTCGGGTCCTCGAACTGTTTGAGTCCTTCGGCCAAGTTCTTCAAATCTGACATGAAGTTCTGGGAACTGACAGGAGCATCGGCCTCGAGGCTCGACGCACCAAAGCGCTGCGCGCGCACGTAAAGTCCCACGAGCGCATCAGGCGTTGTCGCGAGTTTACGCACGGAGTCCGGCTGCGTTTGCAGCCAATTGAAGGCAGCCGTGAGCGTCTCACGCGTGTATGCCTGAGGAGGCAGTGTTGGTCCCGAAGCCATAGGGACAAGAAGCTAACGATTCGCCATTTTGCGAGCAACTGAAAAGCGGGAATTGGTTAAGAAATAGGCAGCTTTGCCCGCAACCTCTGTCACCTCCGAATCACTTGCTGCTGGAGGCTTTCAAGACTTTTTAAGGTTGCTAGTCAGATGCATTTGTGGCTTTGCGCGTTGAAAAGGGAGGCTAGTTAAGAACCTCCCAGCAGCATCATTTCTGCGTATAAACAAAATTTGTGATGTTCTCGTTTAGAAGCCGAAACCAGGAGGCAAGGCGATGAGTCCAGAACGATAAGTTCCGCGGGGGCCGCCACCGTCTGCGAGCGGGTTGAACTCTGAGCTCTCTAGAGTTTGCGGATCGTCGATTGAACGGGTGCTGTGCCCTTCGATGACGTTTCCGTAGCTTCCCGGGAAGACATGGTAACCCGTATGCGCCGTTCCGACATAGAAAGGAACGTTCGCGAACTTTGCGGGAATCGACGTTTTGAAACCAACGAGAGTCTCGATGTCGTTAACCGCATTGAAGTAGTAGTTCTGCTTGGCGCTTGTGACCGTTTGGTAACGGTAAACGTGGTAGCCCCAGAAACGCTCTTTGTTCTGCGGATCTTTGGCTTTTTCGCGGGCGTCCCAAACGGCGTTCTTCGTCGGATCAGGATTCCAGTAGAGAACAACCCAACCGAGCTTGCGAAGCGCATCTTGCATCGCGGTTCCATCTTGATCGTTGGCTTTCGTGAAGTCTGCGATCTTCTTCCACGTGCCGGCTTGGCCCGCGTTGACGAAACCTTTGCCCAGGCAAGTGAGGGTGAGCCCCACGCAGCTCGTCGGTTTCATCTGCGAAAGAAGGGCAGGATCTTTTCCAAGAGAAGCTATGTGCGCTTTTTTTTGCGCCGTCGACATTTTCGCAAATGCTGAGCGATCGCCGTAGAAAGCCGAAATGCCGTAACGCTGAAAGAAACGTCGGTGTTCTTCGAGATGATCTTCCAAGCAGTTCGAAGCGGTTTGAATGATGGTGTTGAGGTTCTTGTTTTGGCCCTGGATCTCGGCGGCCGTAAATTCCACGCTGCCTTTGAAAGCGGCGAAGGCGGGCGACGACGCAATTGAGGAGACAACAAGCGCCATTAAGAGGGAAGCAGCAGATTTCATCATTTGAGTTTTACCTCTCCAAAAGCCTTGGGGGACAACTTGGTTCGCGTTGGCTGAAAGCTAACGTCTTCTCAACCAAAGTCCAAGGTAGATGAGGGTAGAAACTGTAGTCGGTCCAAAGAAGGGCCAAACAAAAACGCCCCCGAACCGGAGTTCGGAGGCGTCTTAAGAACCGAGGTGCAAGCGAGACTTACTTATCCGCGTAGTCCTTCGCGATGATCCCGTATTTCTCGATTTTGCGGAGCAAAGTCTTTTTCGGAATGTTTGCGTGCAGCGCTGTTTGGTTGATGCGCCCTTTGAACATCTTCAAAGCTTTGATGATGAACTCGCGCTCGAAAGCCTCTTTGTGCTTGTTGAAATCGAGAGTGTCACCATTGATCGAAACCATCTCCATCGGAGCGGCTTGAGGAGCGGATGACAAGCCACCCGTGGGGAGTTGACCCGCAAGTGAGGCTTCCAGAGCCTCATCGCCGTCTTCATCACCCTCGATATCCCCACGATCCACCGAGCTATCCACAGTCTGGGCGTTGGTCGAGGATGCAACGAGGGGAGCCGCCTGCGCGACCAAAGGCTGGCTCACGCTTGTGCCCGTCGACGTCAGCACGTTCTCGGGGAGTGAAGCCAGAGTCAGTGTGTTCGTGTTCTCGAGGATGAAGGCGTGTTCGATCACGTTTTCAAGCTCGCGAATATTGCCCGGCCAAGCGTACTTCTTCATCACCGAAATCGCATCGGGGCTCATGCCGATGATGCGCTTGCCGTGAGCGGAGTTGAACTTTTTGATGAAGCTGTTGATCAACGTATCGATATCGTTTTTGCGATCCGCGAGAGCGGGGAGGAAGATCGGAACAACGTTCAAGCGATAGAAGAGATCTTCGCGGAACTTTCCTTCTTGAATCATCTGCTCAAGCGGACGATTTGTTGCCGCGATCACGCGTACATTCGCCTCGATCTCGCGGTTCGAACCAACGGGCGTAAAGACTTTCTCTTGAAGAACGCGCAGGAGTTTCACCTGCATCATCACCGGCATGTCGCCCAATTCGTCGAGGAAGAGAGTTCCACCCTCAGCAAACTGGAAGCGGCCGATTTTGCGCTCGTGAGCGCCCGTGAATGAGCCTTTTTCGTGTCCGAAAAGTTCGCTCTCGAACAGGTTTTCCGGGATCGCCGAGCAGTTGATCGCAACGAATTTCTCGTCTTTGCGAGCGGAGTTCGCGTGAATCGCGCGAGCTACGAGTTCCTTACCGGTTCCGGAAGCTCCGCGGATCAAGACAGGCGTATCGACTTTCGAGAGGCGGTTGATGATGTTGAAGACTTTCTGCATCTCGGCCGTGTTGCCGATGATCTTGCGCCCAGCTTCCATCAATACGGGAGCTGAAGCCGCGATGCTAGAAATCATCGCCTGAGCGCTCAAAGCGCGGTCGACGAGTTTCAAGAGTTCTTCGCCCTTAACGGGTTTGGAGACGTAGTTGTAAGCGCCTTCTTTTACGGCGCGAACCGCGTCGTCGATCGTAGCGTACGCGGTCATGATAATGACAACGATGGAGGGATCGTGTTCTTTGATGAGCTTCAAGGCCTCAAGGCCGTTGAGCCGGGGCATATCGACATCGAGGAGCACGAGATCAAAACGCTGAGCGCGGACTTTTTCGATCGCTTCCATCCCGTCGACGGCTTCCGCGATTTCAAACGGACCGCAAGCCGAGTTGGAATTCGAGGCAAGCGCCTCACGAACCGAAAAACGAAGCCCCTGATCATCATCGACGACTAAGACGCGCAACATTTGAGTTCCTCCCCGAACGAACCCCGAAGGCCTGATTGAACCAACCCTTTTTCAAGATCCAGTCGCGCTGGATTGAGATTGGGTCGGAAGTTCCACCGTAAATGTCGATCCGGCACCGAGGCGGCTATCAACCGAAATGGTGCCAGAATGCAACTCCACGAAGTACTTAGCAAGATAAAGGCCAAGGCCGGAACCTTTGGTCGACGAGCTTTTTGCGGACTTTGAGCGGTAGAACTTCATGAAAATATTGGGTAATTCGTCTTCGGGGATGCCTTGGCCCTGGTCGGCGACTTGAATGACGACGCGGCCCTCACTCTCCTCCGTTGTAACCAATATGCGAGAATTTTCAGGGCTGTACTTAATCGCGTTCTCGATGAGGTTTGAGAAAACCTGCCTCATTAGATCGGGATCGAGCTTCACGCTAAAGAGCGGTTCGAACTCCGCAACGATCTCGATGTTCTTAGGTTTTGCGAGATACTCGAGCTTCTCGATGACTTCCGTGAGGAGCTGATTGGGGTCCTTACTCTTAAGATGAAGCTCCATCTCTTTCGATTCGATCCGACCGAGATTGAGGATGGAGCTTACGAAGTCGAGAAGCTCTTGCGAAGACTTCGAGAGCGTATCGATCGCTTCTTTTTGTCGCGACGAAAGGGGATTCGGATCGTTCTTCACGACATCTGTCATGCCTTGGATTCGCGCGATCGGCGTTTTCAAATCGTGCGACATCATGCTCAAGAAGTTGGTTTTAAGTTCCTCGACTTGCGTGAGCAGGCGGTTTTTTTGGTAATACTCCCAGCTGCGACGGTTTTCGATGATCAAGCGGTAAGGGATAAAGAAGTAGTAGCTGATAAAGATCGCGAGGAATGGCTGCGCCATCCCGATCCACACTCCGCCAAGCCAAAAGAGTAAAAATCCAAAAAGAAAGAAGCCAACGATCGTTCCGCCGAGAATCAACAAACCACGCGTGGGTTTCAGTGTCAGCACGACGTAAACGGTCAGGATTGAAATCAAGCAGGTGAAGAAGACGTTGAGCCAGTGCGGTGAGCGCAGCGGTGCTGAGTTCAAAATCAGCGTGTCGAGCATGTTGGCGTGCAGCTCAAGCGTGGTCATCGCAACGACGTCGCGTGAGAACGGAGTACGCACGTAGTCTTTAGCGGTCGTTTGAATATCGCGCCCGATGAGCACGACTTTTCCGCGGAAGTGTTCGAAGTTCACTTCTTGGCGCGCGACTTTGTAGAAGCTGTTTTCTTCGTACGTGCCGGCCGGGCGGAAATCGATATAAACCTGATTTGATTGAAGATACTCAAAAAGCCCACGGATGTTTTTCTCTTCCGTGATGCCAGGGTTGAACTCGCGCGCCACAACGGGATGCAGGTTCTGGTTGCCTTGATACGAGATCAACATCCGGCGAGTGACGTCATCGCCAGCAAAGATGTATCGATCCGATGTTCGCGGCGCGCTCATGGCGGTGAGCTTCTCGAAGGGAGGAAGAAGTTTGTAAGCGTCTTCTTCACCTTTGAGCGCTACTTCCTGGACAGCTACGAAAAATTGCGGAAGGTTTGCGAGCGACTTCGCAAGCTCTTGAAGATCATCGAACGAACCCACGATTTCGCTAGGATTGATCAGGTAAATGACGGAGCGAGCGCCGCTCGCTTTCAAACCTTCGATAAGCTTAATGTGATCGCGAGCGTTGGGAACGCGGCCCAGCTTTTCGACCGTGGCGGGATCCACCGCGATGAGCTCAACGTGTCCGGAGATAGGTGAAACTGGTTTCAGGCGAACGCGAGCGTCGAAGAACAAGGCTTCGATGTAATCGAAGCTGAACTGGCTCACTAAAAGCGCAATCGCGAGCGCGAAGCCGATGCGCAATAGCGCAAAGTAGGTTTGCTTCGTGCCCGCGATGGGTTTTTTGAAGAGATATGTTGGTTCGGATCCGGAGACGGATTTCTCGTTCTTCGCCATGCAGTCCTGTTTTCGGGCCTCGCTATTTTGCTTCTTAAGCGAGCGAGGCCGTTAACGATGATTTAGGATGGCGTCCGTCTCCGTGGACTTGGTTCTAAGAAGCCAAGCCTTACCAGCGATCAGTACCTGTAGGAACGCACGAGGGAGGATTCTGCGGCCCTTGGCTACGTGTTGCCGGTTTCGAAGAGTCAGCTTTCTCGGAAGCGGACTTCACTTTTTTAATGTGTTTCACGTCGTTCTCCTTAGCTTTCATATCGCGCTTCAGCATAGTGTTCAATCGCCTTTGCAATGATGTTTCGTGTCCTGTTGCAGAACTCAGCGTCTTTCTTGTGTTTGGATCCAGTCTTTACTTCGTTGACGAACATGCAGCCGCCCCCGCAGAGGTGCCGTGCCCAGCAGCTTTGACAGCCGTGCATTTCGTTAAGGCGTCCAGCATAACGGCCGAGTTTCTCGTGATCGACTTGGGTGCCGCGACCGACTTCGTCTTCGGCTTTGCCGACAAACCATTGGCAAGCCGACATGCGACCTTTGCCGTCGATCGTGAGATGCGTTTTTCCGGCGCCGCAGTGGTTGTTCAGCCGAACTTTTTCATCGAGCGCGCCGAACCAACCATCGAAGAGATTGATGCGACGAAGCTCAGCTTCGCCGCCATTGCGGAAGGCTTCATCCGCCGTTTCGCTGAGCTCTTCGACGTATCGCTGGCTTGCTTCTTCGTCGTTCGCTTCGGCCGCGAAGTCGAACTTCACGAAGTCGAAACCGACGGAACGAAGATAGCGATAAGTCGCTAGCACCGCCGTGTTGTGGCTGCCGAAGATCGAAGCCGCTTGCAGTGAGCCCAGACGATCTTTCACATTGAGCAGATTTTGGAGCCCGCGCATGGTGAGAAGAGTTGAACCGCGGCCACCACGGGTCGGGCGCGTGCGGTCGTTGATCTCCGGTGGACCATCGATGCTCACGGTGACGTGGCAACGTAAGTTTGCGAGCATCTCGGCAATCTCTGGAGTTACGAGCGTTCCGTTGGTGATGACTTTGAAGCGAAGATCAATTTCACGACCCGCGACTTGTAATTTCGCGTAGCGCGCGAGCAAGCGGATAGCCTCGGGATTTACCAAGGGTTCGCCACCAAAGAACGTGATCGAGAAGTGACCACCGCGAGGCACGTCGTGCAGGAACATCCGGATCTGTTCGTAGAGCGTCTCGAGCTCAACGTGCTTCATCGGATCGCCAAACGATCCGTCGCCACCGGCTGCGCAGTATGTGCATTTGAGATTGCAGACTTGCGCCACATTCACGAGGAGGTGACGAACGTGGGCGGCGACGTCGCGATCTTGTACCGCGGGATCTTGCGTGCGGTTCCATTCTTCGATTTCCGCACGTGCTTCAAGCGCATCGGGTGATGAAGGTGCGGAGTCAACCAGCGCATTCCAAGCCGCTTCATCGAGATGAGCGACGTCGAGGTTACGCGCGTGAAAGCCTAAGACCTTCCCGCCCTCGGTACGAATCGCCAAAATGTCGTTAAAGCGTGCTGATTTCATTTCCTGATTTCTATCGCAGGGACTCGCCACAACAACCGACCAAAACCATATGTCGGAAGCTCCGCGCGGTGCAAAAGCGCACTCGTCCCAATCCTACAGAATCTGTCAGAGCAAAAATCCAGCCATCGCTCAGAGGAGTCCTGATCGCGATTTCAGGGCCAGTCTGGCCCTTAAACCGCGGAATTTCTGGGAAAATTTAGAACTCGCAGTGTAGCTTTTGCCCTGCTCAAAGATGCTGGGGTCACTTACTCCGTTTTTTACGGCAGGAGCCTTTGGAGCCTGGCTTTTTACCCGGAACCCGCTCGTAGCCGGACCAGCATTTCGTACTCTTGCGGGCTGATTTTTTCTTCGTGGTTTGTGGCATGAAAGCCTCCTTTGCTACCCGGAGATTAGCAGCTGCAACGTGTCTGTGCCGACTCGGCAGGAGGTTGACTTGAAAAAGTCAAAAGGGAGCGCTGTGGTTTTTCTCTCTGCCCACAGCACTCTCACAGAAATGTGATTCGGAATTTAGTGAACGACGAAGTCTGGTTAGTCGAATGGGTTTGAAGATTCAGCAGGTGTTGCCGCAGGGATCGGCGATTCGCCTTTTCGGAAAATCAATTCAATGGGCTCGAGTGTTTCTTCGCCTTTTTTAAGTGGAACACCGAAGGCCATTTGGTTTTCTGCCGAGAGAACGACTCGCTCTGTGTTTTCAGGCCACGGAAAATCGTGAGCCGGAAAACCGCTGCCGTAGCTTTTCATGTAGCTGGTCCAGATCGGAACAGCACCGGAGCCTCCGGTCAATTCGTGTGGCGTATTGTCGTCGTACCCCACCCAAACGATGGCTGTGTGATAAGGCGTAAACCCGGCGAACCAAGCATCTTTTTTGTCGTTGGTGGTTCCGGTTTTTCCTGCGGATGGATGGGTGAAGCCCGAGAGGCGAGCGGAGCGCGCCGTGCCTGTTACCATGGTTTGTTTCATGACGCCGACGAGCTCAGCCGTCGCATCTGCAGGCGCGACCACTTCGGGCTTGGCATCAAAACGAAAGCGTTCTGTTCCATCGAGCGCATCGATGCGGCGAATGAGCGTGAGCGGGAACTTCGTCCCGAGAGTTGCCAGCGAACCGTAAGACTGCAGAACTTCCATCGGCGACAACTCGAAAGCACCAAGTGTGATTGAAGGAAGTGAAGACATCTTCGACGTCACCCCGAGGCGGTGGGCGGTGTCGACGATGTTGCTGATGCCAACGGACATGCCTAAGTTCACGGTCGAAGCGTTCAGAGATTCTTTCAACGACCAAAAAAGCGGAACCTCGCCTTTGTACGTACCGTCGTAATTTCGGGGCGTCCACGTTTGTCCCTCGAACTTGTGCGTGGTGGCTTCGTCTTTCAACATCGTCAGTGGCGTGTACGGAGTGCCTTCGGTCGTGAGGTTTTCGAACGCCGTCAAGTAGACGAAGGGTTTCATCACGGAACCCACTTGCCGTCGGCTATCGACCGCCCGGTTATATTGCGAAACGAGGTATCCGCGACCGCCGACTAGCGCTTCAACATAACCTGTTCGAGGATCCGATGAGATGAAAACCGCTTCGAGATTCTTACCTTTTTCTTTGAGCTTCTTTAGGTGCGGGACGGTTGTCTCAAGACGTGTGAGACCAGCTCGAACGGATTGGTGGGCCGTTTCTTGGGCTCGCAAGTTGAGCGTCGTATAAACGCGCAATCCTTCGGTCTCATCGATACCTTTAGCTTCGATTTCGCGTCGCACGGCTTGAACAAAGTAAGGAGCTGGCTCGGTCAACAGACGCTGCGGTTTGCTCGGGAGCGACGTTGCCTTCGCGACGCGCGCTTGGTCTTCGTCGATGAAGTTGAGTTCGCGCATGCGATCGATCACGCGCGCGCGACGTTTAATGGCGCGGTCAGGATGTTGAAAAGGGTTGTAAAGTCCGGGACTGTTGAGGACGGCCGCGAGAGTCGCGCATTGATCGAGACTCAAATCCTCGAGAGGTTTTGCGAAATAATGTTCGGAAGCCGCCGCGAAACCGCGGACTTCAAACGGACCGTTTTGTCCCATATAAATGAGATTGATATACGTTTCGAGAATATCGTCTTTGGTAGCGTGACGTTCGACTAAAGTCGCCATGGCGATTTCGGTAGCCTTTCGAGAGAACGTCTTTTCATCGGTCAGGAAGTAGTTTTTCACGAGCTGCTGAGTGATCGTGCTTCCGCCTTGGGCGCGTCGACCTGCGCGCAAGTTCGTGAGGACGGCGCGCGCCAACCCGGTGATGCTGATTCCCGGATGCTCGAGAAAATCGGAATCTTCAATGGCCAGAAGAGCGTTCAAGCAAGCGCTCGGAACGGTTCCAAGCGAAACTACTTTGCGCAAGACGGGTTTGTTTCCGTAGTACTGCGCAAAGAGATCAGCTTCGATTTGCAAACTAGGGACTTCGGTAGGTTGAGCTCCGGAATAGGCTTTGAGCACGGCTCCGTTGGTCGCGATCGCAACGATCTGCACGGACTCATCGTCAACCGTTGGAGCAACGGTGGGAGTTGCGTTGCGAAACGCGAAACACCGAGCGAGTGTTTGCTCTGGTGGTGGAGGCGGAGCCGCTACCGCGATCGCGACACCTTCTTCTTGGTTCGTGGGTGGTGGAGTAGGGGCTGCGGTCACTTGCAAGAGAGATTGGCACTCAGCGGCTGACCAAACTGAGTAATCGCCCGGTTGAATCGGCTGGCCAAAGTCGCGGTGACGGAAGTTCTTTCGCGCAAATAAGGATTCGAAATAGTTGGGTGGATAACTCGAACCAGGGCGGACAATTTCGGGCGCGGAATAAAACTCAACGGGTGGCGCGAAGCGTTTTTCAGCAAAACGCGTTTTGATGTTGCGATCGAGACGGAAGAGCCAAACTGCAAGGGCAATCGTACTGATGCCGATGATCACAGCGAGGATCAAAAAAGTTTTGCGAATCCAACCTTTTCGCGAAAGCTCCCAACTCGACATCCACTGACGCAGACGATTCACGAAAATCCCTTTTCATTGTTGTTTTGCCTGTTCTTGACATTAGAGCGAGGCCTCCGTTTAGTCAAAGGCCGTTGGAGGAACGAGATCATGGCTAAGGCAGCAAAGAAGATGGCAAAGGCGACGGCAAAGAAAGCCGCAACCGCGAAAACTAACAAAGCAAAGCAGACAAGCACGACCGCAAAGTCGAAGAACACAAAAGTCGCCGCACCCAAGGCGAAAGCGAAAGCAAAGGGACTGGTCGTAAAAGCATCGAAGAGTGCTAAAGGCGCCGCGCCCAAGGCGACGTCGAAAACAGCGACGCCAAAGTCGTCCGGAAAAACTCTCGTCGCGAAAGCAAAGAGCGTTGCGAAAGCGGTCGTCGAAAAAGCGAAGTCCGCAACAGCTCAAGTGGCTGCTCAAACGACTTCCACAAAGTCGACAAAGAAAACTTCGGCGAAGTTCACGAGTCACTTCGCTCCGCTCGATAATCGGGTTCTCGTTCAACGCGCGGGAGTTGCGGATCGTACGCCAGGTGGACTCTACATTCCGGATTCTGTTTCGGCAGGTGAACGCCCGAACCAAGGCAAGGTCGTAGCGGTAGGACCTGGGCATCGCGACAAAAAGGGACGTTTGCGTCCTCTCGATGTGCAGATGGGCGATACGGTTATGTACTCGACTTACGCTGGAAACGAAGTTTCTATTGAAGGCGAAGATTACTTGCTCCTTCGCGAAGAAGAGATTCTCGCGATCGTCAAAACTTGATCTGCAGAAAGGTGCCAGGCACCCAATGGCAGTCCCAGAGCGCTGATCCCCCGATCGGCGAAATGTATTGTAATGTATGGCAATGTAATGTTTTCATTGACTCGGGAGTCGCCCATGCTACTCCTGGCCCTGAAGGGGGAAAACGATGTCTCTTAGCGTACTTACACGTGTTTTGACGCAGGTTTCGACATGCAATTTGATGGGTCTGGTTCTCGCTGCAACGGCCGTTTCCTCACTCCTTAGCAGTCCTGCGCAGGCCGCGGATGTTACCTGGGGCGGCAACTATCGCGTTGAAGGCGTAAAGATCGTCAATCCGGAACTGAGCAGCGTTCAAGCTGACAAATCTTACCTTCTCCATCATCTGACGCTGACTCCAAAAGTTGTTGCGGCCGACGGTCTGACGATTTACTCGCGCCTCGATATTTTGAACAACTTCGGTTTCGGCATCGCGCAAGATGGAACCGTCCAATCCGTTGCGGGCGACTTGCTCGGCAACGGGCCCGGCGGTCCGGTTTCGCCAACATCTCCCGTTTACGCGGATCAATCGAACGCTTGGTCACGCACACAGCGCGCTGGTCTCATCAATATCACGGCTCTCTACGCGAGCTGGGCGCAAGAGTTTGGTCAGCTCGTGGTTGGTCGCACACCGATTCACTTCGGTCTCGGGACCGCGTACAACGCTGGCAAAGGTCAGTTCGATCACTACATCGATACGAAAGATTTGATCGGTTACAAATTCGTTCTCGGAAATCTCTTCGTTCTTCCGATGCTCGGTAAGATCAGCGAAGGCACTATCGGTGCGGAAGATGACGTCGACGACTACATGGTTCACGTGCAGTACGACAATCCGGAGACGGAGCTTTCGCTCGGTGGTTTCTACCAGCTTCGCGTCGTCACTGGTAACGATGCGCCCATCAATCCGAACTTGGGCGGAGCCGGCAGCACACGCCTTGGCAGCTACAAGAACACATTGATGAGTTTGTTCTTCTCGCAAAAACTTGGCCGTGACTTCCGCATGGGCGTTGAAGCCGACTTGCTCTCAGGTGACACCGGAGTCGTGAATCCTGCGGGTCAAGGTGTGAGCTTGAATTCATTTGGTATCGCGGGTGAGTTCTCGTGGGCGCCGGTTGACGGCGCATGGGGTGCGGGTTTGAAAGCCGGTATCGCGAGCGGTGATGATCCGGGTTCTACAGACGTGTACGAAGGTTTTGCGTTTAGCCGTAATTACGACGTTGGCTTCTTGATGTTCAACCATCCGCTTGGGCAACGCGACTTCTTGCGCACAGGGCTTCATCGTCCTGCTCAATCGAACGCAACACCTGCCGCGGGTGAACGCGCGTCTGAGCAAATCGATACGGAAGCAATCAGCAACGCTTTATACTTAGCTCCGAATGTTACTTACCGTCAGCGCGAGAATTTGTCCTATGGCGCTACGGTGGTTTATGGGATGCTCAACAAAGATCCGCTACGCGATGTCTCCAACAATGCTGCAGGGACTTCTTCGAACCTCGGCTTCGAGTTGGATTTGAACGTCACGTACAAGCCGTTTGAGCGCATGACATGGATCACGGAGGCGGGTGTCCTTCTTCCAGGCGATGCTTGGAAGGGCGGCTCCACGAACCTCGACAACAGTTTGACTTACGGAATAGTTACCAAGGCCGCCATTAACTTTTGATCGCATCTCGTTAGACAGCCTGATTTGCACCTTGAAAGACAACAAGACTCGCACCACGACATGATGGCGGAGCAGGGCCCCAGGGGGAGAAATCCCCCTGGTTTTTTTTATTGAGGAACTTGTCGCCTTAAAAGGCGACAAGTTTGAGAGAGATCTCGAAAGGGGAAGATGAAGTGAACTTGTTTGTTCCGCTCCTTCTCTTAGTTGCCACCGCCCTGCCGGCACGAGGTGCCGAGCCTCCCGAAACTCTGCTCGGCAAAGCTCCACCTTACGTTCCGCGCAAAACAGATTATTCTCTCGAGCTCGGTCTCATGAACTCGCGCGAGGACTTGATTTGGGGCGGAGGCTTGATCGGCGTGCACACCGGACGATGCCTCTTCGTCGAGACCGATACGTGTCAGCAATACCTCGATGGCATCGTCGGAATCGCCACGAGAGAATCCGAAACGCAAACTCATCTCTGGGCCAGCCTCCGTTGGCAGTACGTGAACGTTCCTGACCGCCATTCCACTTTCTGGAGGTTGTTCGGTGGTGCCGCGAGTCTTCAGAAAGCCGAAACACGGGGATGGAAACCCGTCGGTGGAGCCGGCTTCGGCGTGATCACTTACCTTCACGACAAAGTGGATCTGAGGCTCGAAGCGCGAGGTCTTGCTTCGGACCGCCTCTACGGACAAGCTCTCATCGGTGTGCACATCAAAGCGGATCGCTTGCTCACGGTCTTTGCGCGCAAACTCCGCGATCTTGGATACGGAACTTTTGAAACGGCGGTCGAAGCAACTGGCACCGCGATCAAAGCAACCGGTGAAGTTGTCGAAGGTGTTGCGAGCCCCTTCAAAGACGAGAAGCCTCAAACGCCCCAGAAGCCCAAATGAAAATCCCCAAAAAAAATGGCGGACCATCATGGTCCGCCGGGGAACTGGGGGGTGGGGGGCCTAAGGTTATTTTAGAACATGCGGAAGCCCGGCTGCGCGTTCATCGGAGTGCTCAAAGGAGCAACGCGATTAGGCGGGCTGTACATGTTCGTGAACAAGGGCGGGTTGTTTTGCTGGAAGCTCGTCGCCAAACCATTGTTCGTGAGTCCAAAATTACCTAAGTTCGTCGGGCGCTGCATGGGCTGAACACCTGCATTGCGGTTGAACCCTTGCGCCAAGTTCGTGCGGTACTGATTAAAGTCGTTAGGCATCTGCGGCAAATTCGGATTGTTGATACCGTTGTTAACTCCGTTATTCAGACCTGCCGTCGAATTCCAGTTGCTGATGTTGAAGCCGCTTCCGCCCATCAAGTTCGTGATGTCACCTTGGGCTTGGAGATAAGGCTGTTTGAACTGATTGAATTCAGCCGAGTTCAAAAAGCCCATGCGCTGTGCCGCTTGTAATTCGCCGTAAGCGCCGTTGTTGATCTCGAGAAGCATTTTGTTGTTGAGGAGCGACTGCTGACGCACAACTTCGCGTTGGATCTGCAGCAAGCGCTCGCGAGCGTACATGTCGTTCGGGTTCGTACGCGCTTCAGCTTGAGCGGCTTTCATTTCTTCTTGTAGCTCGCTCTTGATTTCTTTCACTTCTTTCGCGAACTCTTTCGTCTCGCGGAAAGCCTGACCACCTGTCTTAAGAGCTTTGAGCTCCATGATCATGCGAGTGGTTTTGCGCGAATCGAGATCGTGTTCAAGTCCCAAGCTTTCGATGCGGTCGATCGCTTCGTCGAGCATCGATTCGCCTTCTTCAACTTTGGATTCGTCTTCACTCATCAAACGGTTTTTGATGCTCGTGCGGAGACCACCTTTAACGAGTTTCTCCACCGCGCGCATCGCCTTTGCGGAACCACGCTTGCCCTCGTCATCGGGATCAATGCTATCGAGCGCACGCAGTTGGCAACGAGCGCGTTCAACTTCTGAAAGCGGCTCACCTTTGGAATCAAGGCGGCACTCTTTCATTCCTTCTTTGATGCGTTTCTTTTCTTCAGCGAGATCTTTTGCGGGAAGTTCCGGACGCACGATCGGCTCAACGGCTTCGCGGCAACGTCCGCCGAGTTTGCTGCGCACGACTTGCGCGAGCTTCTTGTCGTTGTCGGCTTTGACTTCTTCATTGTCGAGGTTGATTTCGAAACCACCTTCAAGTCGGAACTTCGAAGATTTGAATCCCTGAATAGGACCCGCATGCGGCTTGATCGTGAGTTCCGTCGTCATGCCGTTCGGAGTTGATTTTTCCATGTAAGTCACAAAGAAGCGCTGACCGCAAATCGATGGAGCTTCCGAGCGCGAAGGCTTTTCAACTGCGAGAGTCGCGATGGGTTCTTCCGATTCCGTGTAAGTGACTTTCGCCGGAGCATCCGGTTGAGGACCTTGATCACTCGTCGTCACGGCGTTGGCCGGCGGATTCGGAACGCTGACAGGTTGTGAGGATTGTTTCTGAGCACCACCAGCGCCTCCGCTGGACACCGTTTCTTTCGAAGCGAGATCAAGAGAGCTCAGTTTGGAGTGGCCGGAAATGTTGCCCGCCAATGCCATGAGCAAAAGGGCTTTTAGCGCCGTCTGCTTTTTCTTTGCGGTTTGCATTTCATCCTCCATCGGGCCCGAACTATTCGAGGCTCCTCGAGATCTCATAGTCCAAACTTCGAGCCCAGGAAGCCAAGCGCGCCCAAGCGGGTTAAGTTACTGAAATTCTTCCAGTCTTCCAGCGGCGGGAGCTTTGTCGAAAACTTCGACGGCTGCCTAACCCTAACTCCCAAGGAAAGTCGGGAGTCGAAAAACTCTTTCCCTTCAGCGGGTTTAGCGGGTGTCAGCCCACGAGACGGGGTGGATGACTTTTTTCGTCTAGCGAACGCAGGTATCGTAACCTTGACCTTTTCAGAGCGCGCTGGTCTTTAAGGGGCATGAAGTTCACGTTCCCACCATCCGCTAAACCCGACACGATCGCGATCAACGATTGGATGAGTTGGACCTGGCAGCTTCGCCACTCGCTGAAGTCTTTAGAGGACTTCAGCCAAAGCTTTGAACTGACCGAAGACGAAGTTCGCGGATTCGCGGGTGCAGATCAGGTTTTTCAGATTCGTTCGACGCCTTACTATTCTTCGCTCGCTTCGCGGACAAACGCGGTCGATCCATTACGCCGAATCCTCATGCCCTCGGGTCGCGAGCTGACCCCCGGGGCGCAAGCAATGCTTGATCCTTTAGGGGAGAAGCGAAACAACCCCGCGCCGCGAATCATCCATCGATATCCCGATCGTCTTCTTTTCCTGGTAACGGATACTTGCTCCGTTTATTGCCGCTACTGCACGCGCAAGCATTTTACGGGCGGCGACCAAGCCTTCGTTCGCAGCGCGGAGTACGATCAGGCTCTCTCGTACATCAAATCAAAGACCGGACTCCGCGAAGTCATTCTTTCGGGTGGAGATCCGCTCACATTGTCCGACGCGATCCTTGATCGTGTGCTCTCGGATTTAAGATCGATCGAGCACGTGGAGATCATCCGCATCGGCACTCGCATGCCGGTAGTTTGCCCCATGCGAATCACCGAGGATTTAGCTCGGATGATTCGCAAGCATAAGCCCGTATACCTGATGACTCACTTCAATCATCCGCGTGAACTCACGCGCGAGGCGGCCGCAGGTCTAGAGTGTTTGGTTGATCACGGGATTCCCGTTTTTAATCAGCTGGTGCTCCTAAACGGAGTCAATAATCATCCCGCGATTATTCAAGCGCTCTCAAGGCGCTTACTCTTTTTACGAGTCAAACCCTACTACATGTTCCAATGCGATCCGAGCGAAGGGACCGATCATCTTCGCACTTCCATCGATGAGTCTCTCGAGATTCAGCGCGAGCTTTGGGGCCGCCTTTCGGGTCTTGCGATGCCGTCACTCTCCGTCGATATTCCTGATGGCGGAGGCAAAGCCGGACTTGTTCCTAACTTCGAAGTCGAGAAGAGCCCGGGGCGTCGAGCGTTCGTCGGTTGGGACGGCGTGCGTGCCGAGTACATTGATCCAGCGAAGAGCGAAAGACTTCTTCCCTTCGATGCCGAGACGTATTCCCGTGAGTGGGATGAACTTAAGAATGCGAAGCTTTAAGCTCTTCGCGAAGATCGCGATCGATTAACAGTCTCCCAAGAGAACACCGCAAGCGCCGCCCAAATAAACGCGAACGCAAAGAGCTTTGCCGCACTGAAAGGTTCTTTGTAGACCAAGACGCCCAAAGCGAATTGCAGAGTCGGCGCGATGTACTGAAAGAATCCAAGAGTCGAGAGTGGAAGCCTCTGCGCGGCATGCGCAAACCAAATAAGCGGAAGCCCCGTCACGATCCCGCTTAAGATCAGCAACAAATAATCAACGGCTGAAAGAGCAATCGCCGAAGAAGACGATCGCATCGTCAAGATCACCACGAGAGCCGGGATCACCATTAAAGACGTCTCGGCCGTTGATGTTTGAAAGACGTTTACGTTGATGCGTTTACGAATCAATCCGTAAACGCTGAAAGTCACCGCTAGAGCAATCGAGATCCAAGGGAGTTGACCCGACTGGATGCCCATCGTGATCACGCCGATTGCGGCTAACCCGACGGATATCCATTTCAGGCGCGAGAGTTTTTCTTTCAGGATGAAGCTTCCCATCAACACGTTAAGAAGGGGCGTGATGAAGTAGCCTAAGCTCGACTCAAGAATATGCCCGTTATTGACCGCCCAAATATAGAGAAGCCAGTTCGCCGTTAACAAGACAGAGGCGAGAGCTACGCGGTAGCGAAGCGATCGATCTTTTAGAACGTCGAACCAAATGAAAGCTTTCTTGCGATTCGTCCACGCAACGAAAAACCAATAGAAGGTAAAAGACCAGAACACTCGATGCGCTAGAATCTCGAGCGCAGGTACGTGACGAAGCCACTTCCAGTAGACGGGGAAGAGGCCCCAAAGAAAGTAAGCACCGAAAGCGTAGAGAACACCTTCGCGATTTCTCTGTTCATGGTCGTGTGCGGAAATTTCTGACGACATCTTATTTCATATTGAGCGTCTTAAATTCGAGTGCAATCAAATTCAGTCGCGCTTGCACCAAGGCAGGTGCATTCGTCGACTGTGCTGGAGCTTCGAACTATCAACTGTGCTCCTATGATTGCGAAGTGCTGGGTGTCTCAGCCTGAGGAAGAAATATTAATTCGCACGAGAAAGCGTCTCGAATGCGACCTCTCGCTCAAGCGGCTAACCGTGAGTTCCGAAAAAATTGGTGAAATCTTCGTCACCATTCCTGAGGAGAGGCTTTAAATGAATCAACTTGAGAAAGCCGCCGCAGCCCCTAAGGGTCCTTGGATTCTGCTCGTTGAAGATGATCAAGAGATGACGGGGCTTCTTGCAGATCGTTTGAAAGCAGATGGTTATCGAGTGATGGCTTGCACGAAAGCGCAAGAAGCGATTCGTCTGATGAAGAACCAAATCTTTGGCTGCATCGTGCTTGATCTTCATCTCGATGCGAGTACTGGGGATCAAGTCGTTGAGAATGCGAGAAAATCACCATCTGCTATGAACTACGCGACCCCGATTCTTTTGATCAGCGGAAACATGGATGCAGATCTGCTCGTGAAGGTGAAAAAGTTCATCGCCGGAGCCATGGTGAAGCCATTTGGTCTGAAAGAGTTCGCGGAGAAAATACAGCGCCTTTGTCCCTTTGTTCCGGATGCGGCCATGAAGAAGGTCGGTTGAGCCACAAGGTACCGGTCGACTGAGACTCAGCGACACAGTCGTGCTTAGAACGACACCTGACCAGCGCATGGAGTTTCGCTATTTTCGAATGCCATGGCGAAGCCTTACTTCTCCACACGCGACCGGATTCGAAAACTCCTCTTACCGGGTTTGCTATTTCCAATTCTCATCTCGGCCATTTTTGTTGGCTTTCTCTTTGCGCAGATCGAGAGGATGCGCCAAGCCTCTGCGTGGCTGAATCACACGGATCAAGTTCTCCAAGGTGCTAACGAGTTACAGCGCCTTCTAGTCGACTGCGAAAGCGGTTACCGCGGCTTTTTGCTCACGGGGAGAGAAGAGTTCTTAAGGCCCTACGTTGAGGCTAAGAGGCAACTTCCCCAATCGTTCGCGAAACTAACGACCTTAGTCGGAGACAACCCGCCTCAACTGGCGAAGATTTCGCATGTTCAGAAGCTTTTCGAAAAATGGGAGCCTCTAGCTCGAGTTCCCTTAGAGATGAAAGAAGCCGGCGAAGACTACATCGGATTCATTTCGACAGGGCAAGCACGCGCGGTTGCGGACCAAATGCGGGAGGTCATTCGCGAGTTTATCGACGTGGAACAGACGCTGCGCGATCAACGAAGCCGCGCCACTGAGCGTGCGGATTTTGCAACTCGGCTCATCGCGGTTTTCTTTTCGGTCGTGATTGTTTTGATCCTTGGAGCGTCAATTCAACGTCAGATCACAAAGGTCTCTGGCATCTACGAAGAGGAGCTCGAGAAGCGCATGCTAGCTGAGCAGCAGCTTCGAGCTTTGAATGAAGAGCTCGAATTGCGAGTTCAAGAACGCACCGTGGAGCTTGAGGCAACGAATTCGGAGTTAGAAGCCTTCACGTACTCGGTTTCCCACGACCTTCGTGCACCACTACGCTCAATCAATGGATTCTCCCGCATTCTTTCCGACAAATACCAAACAAATATTGATGAGCGTGGCCGAGACTTTCTTTCGCGAATCATGCGCGCTAGTGAGAAGATGGGACGTCTGATCGACGAACTCCTGACTCTGTCGCGTATCACACGCTCGCATCTGCGAAAAGAGTCACTCGATTTGAGTCGACTCGTGCGGTCAATTACCCAAGATCTTCAAGCCACGAGTCCCACTCGTGATGTTGAGCTTGATGTTCAAGAGGGACTTAGAGCTCAAGCCGACTCGGGCTTGATCAGGGTCGCGTTGGAAAATCTTCTAGGAAATGCTTGGAAATTCACTTCAAAACGTAGCAAAGCACGGATCATTTTTGGTCGTGACGAACAGAAACCTGGGCGACCTTTTTTCATTCGCGATAACGGTGCGGGCTTCGATATGAAGTATGTAGGGGCGGTCTTTAAGCCCTTCGAGCGCCTGCATTTGGATCAAGAGTTCGAGGGTAGCGGGATTGGGCTTGCGACGGTCAGCCGGATTGTTGATCGCCACGGCGGGCGTGTGTGGGCCGAAGGCAAGGTAGATGAAGGGGCGACTTTTTATTTTACCCTTCCGGAAGTGAAAGAAGCGACAGAAGGGGATGACCTCAATGCGAAGACGACGGATCTTGTTAGTGGAAGACAATCCGGACGACGAAGTCCTCACCTTGATGGCCCTTGAGGGTTGTATCACGGGATCCGACATTGACGTGGTTCGCGACGGTAGCGAGGCTCTCGATTACTTGTGGTCCGAGGGACGATACGCGTCGAGTGACTTGAAAGCTGAGCCCAGCTTGGTCTTGCTGGATCTTAAACTCCCGAAGCTCAGCGGTTTAGAAGTGCTCAAGCGCATGCGCGCCGATACTCGCACCAAACATCTTCCGGTTGTGGTGTTCACCTCCTCTATAGAGGAGCGCGACATGGTCGACAGCTATCACCTAGGAGCGAACAGCTACGTTCAGAAACCAATTAATATGCATGAGTTTGACCGCGCCGTTAAGCAAGTCGGCGCTTACTGGTTGGAGTTAAACGATGTACCAAGCCGGTTCTGAAACAACTCTTGATCGAACGCTGCGCGCGCTCATCGTCGAAGATTCTCGAGACGACGCTCTTCTTATCCGCGAGACGTTGGAGCGAGATGGCTACCATGTTGAAGAACGCGTAATCGGAAGCGCCGTAGAGTTTCGCGAAGCGCTCCTCGGTGGGACTTGGGACATCGTCATCTGCGATCATCGTCTGCCGTCGTTTGATTCGTTCGCTGCACTGAAAATCCGCGATGAAGTGAAACTCGATATACCTTTGATCATCGTCTCAGGTGTGATCGGTGAGGAGATCGCTGTGCGTGCGATGCGCGAAGGTGCGCAAGACTATGTCTTGAAGAGTAACCTGGCCCGCTTGCCGGCCGCGATCGAGCGGGAACGGCGAGAGGCGAAGTCACGGGCGCGACGCCATTCCGCCGAGGCCGAGCGCGAGCGACTCCTGCGGGTCGCCCAAACGGCGAACCGCATGAAGGATGAGTTTCTAGCAACTCTCTCGCACGAGCTTCGCACGCCGCTTTCGGTGATTCTGGGCCACTTAGAGTTTTTGATGGAAGAAGAAGGTTTAAGCGAATCGGCGCGCGAGTCGATTGAGACTATCTTTCGAAATGCGCAGCTGCAGCTTCAACTCGTCAATGACTTAATGGATGTCTCTCGCATCATCACGGGTCAACTGCGCCTCGATACGACGCTGATTGATGCGGAAGCGGCAATGGATGAAAGCTTGAAGTCCTTGCAGCTGATGAGCGATGCGAAACGGATTTCGGTTACTAAAGCTTATGCCGCGCACGGCATTTTGGTACGAGGAGATAGTGCGCGCCTTCAACAAGTCTTTTGGAATCTGCTCTCAAACGCGATCAAATTCACGCCAGCCCGTGGGAAGATTTTTGTACGGATCGAGAACGAAAATTCGTTCGTGAAGATCGAAGTTCAGGATACCGGAGTCGGAATCGAACCGAAGTTTTTGCCCCACGTTTTCGACCGATTCCGCCAGGAAGATTCGAGCACGACTCGAGCGTACGGAGGTCTTGGGTTAGGTCTGGCGATCGTACGCCACATCGTGGAGCTTCACGGTGGAACGATTACGGCCGAAAGCGCCGGAAAAAACCAGGGAGCGCTCTTTCGGGTTTGCTTCCCCGTGACTGCTCCCGGCCAAGGTTAAATCTAAACGCGTTCGAGGCGCGCGTATTTCGCTACGAACTTCTTCAGCGTGTTGTCGCCGAAGACCACGCTGACTTTTTGATCGGCACCGATCCCTTCGACTTGTGAGATCAAGCCAACCCCGTAAGTAGGATGCCTCACGCGCATGCCTCTTTTCAAGGACCCGCCTGCGTCGCCGTCATCGAAGGACTCGTCACCAAAATCTTCGTAGCTGGGAACATCGTCCATCAGAGGATGGCGTTGGTAGTTGCTATCGTCGTCCCAGTGTGAATCAAAGTCTCCGCTGCGCCCGCCACCAAGGCGCTCGCGCATGCGGTCCATGAACCGCGGTCGTTGCACGCTTGTTTGGTGAATAACGCCCTCTTTCGGAAGCTCACGCAAAAACCGGCTCGGCGGATTTTGCTGTTCGTTGCCCCAGAACTTCCGGTTGCGAGCGTAGGTGAGGAAGAGTTTTTTCTCCGCGCGGGTCATGCCGACGTAACAGAGGCGACGTTCTTCTTCGATGGCCGTCGGATCACCGTTTTCTTCCGAAGCGCGACCGCTGGGAAAGAGATTTTCTTCCATCCCCACAATGAAGACGACTGGATACTCAAGACCCTTCGAGATGTGAAGAGTCATCATCGTAACCGACTTATCGGCATCGGCCTCTAACGTATCTTGGTCGGAGACGAGTGACATTTCCTCGAGAAACGCCTGAAGAGTCGCATCTTCGCCGCGCTCTTCGTGGAACTTGGCAATCGCGTTGTCGAATTCTTCCAAGTTCTCGATGCGGCTTTCCGCTTCGGGCGAATCCTCTTCTTTTAAGCGGTGAACGTAGCCCGTCGAATCGAGAATCGCGTGGTAAAGCTCAGGGAGAGTTGAGTTTCTAGCTTTGAGTCGCAACTCTTCGAGCAAGTTTAAGAAGCCACGAAGTTTGCTTGTAGCGCCCGCGTTGAACTCGCGGCCGTCGACTGCCGCGGCTGCTCCTTCGAGCATCGAAGTGTCGCGGGAGGCGGCGTATTCTTCCAACCGGTCAACGGTCGTCTTTCCGATTCCGCGCGCGGGAACGTTGATGACTCGCTTAAACGAAATATCGTCGGTCGGATTCAGCACGAGCTTCATGTAGCCGAGGATGTCTTTAATCTCCATGCGCTCGTAGAACTTGATGCCGCCAACGATCTTGTAGGGAATGTTGCGCGAGCGGAATTGTTCTTCGAGCACCCGCGATTGGGCGTTCGTGCGATAGAAGATCGCGATGTCCTGCGGGGAGATATCGGAGCTATTTAACATCGTCTGGATCTCGTTCAAGACGAAACGCGCTTCTTCGTATTCGTTCGTCTCTTCACGCACGATGATTGGATCGCCCGACGGATTTTCCGTGAAAAGAGTTTTGTCTTTTCTCTGCGTGTTGTTGCGGATGACGAGCGTTGCCGCATTGATGATCGTTTGGGAAGAGCGGTAATTCTGCTCAAGCTTTACGACCTTAGCTTCTTTGAAGTCTTTTTCGAAATCTAAGATGTTGTGGATGTCCGCTCCCCGCCAGGAGTACATCGACTGATCCTCATCGCCTACAACGCAAAGGTTGCGGTGAGCGGCCGCGAGCTTCTGCACGAGCAGATACTGGATGCGGTTGGTGTCTTGATACTCGTCGACCATGATGTATTTGAACTTCTTCTGGTACGCCTCGAGAATGGCCGGGTAGTCGCAGAAGAGAACGTACGTCTTCATGAGAAGATCGCCGAAGTCGAGGGAGTTGGAGCGTTTCATCTCCTGCTCGTACTTTTCGTAAACTTTGAGCGATCGTTCATCCATCATCGCGCGCGAGGATCTTTTCACATCTTCGGGCGTAAGCGCTTCGGTCTTAGCTGAGTTGATCCTTGCGGCAAAGCCCTTGGCCGGGTGAGTTTTCTCATCGATGTTGAGCGCCACGAGGACCTTCTTGATCATCGAAACTTGGTCGGCGGTATCGTAGATTCCGAAGAAGGGTTTGTAGTCGAGAAGGTGGATGTGCTCACGCAGGATGCGCGCGCAGATCGAGTGGAACGTCGAAATCCAGAGGCGGCCATGAACGGGAACGCCGACGCTCTTCAATAGGCTTTGAATGCGGCTCTCCATTTCCTTAGCGGCTTTGTTCGTGAAAGTGACGGCGAGAATCTCGTCCGGAGACGCCAAGCCCTTCGCGATCAAATTTGCCGTGCGGAACGTGAGGACACGGGTTTTGCCCGAGCCTGCGCCCGCCAGAATCAGAAGAGGCCCTGTCAGCGTTTCGGCTGCATCGTTCTGAGGTGGATTCAGTGATTTTAGGAGCGCATCCAAAGATTTGGGCTGGGGGCGAGTGCCGGTAGTTAAAGGGTTTGACATGCGATTCGTAGCCTCCAGCGGAAAAATGGGGTCAGGTCCGATTACTGCAGACCTTTTAGCACAGTGGAGCGCGGACCCAGTAAGGCTCCGGTTCCGGATGGACCTCGGTAAAAGCCGTCTCTCATTTGAGCGGCTTGGTTCGGAAAAGGCCTGAAAAAACGCTCTGAAATCTATGTTGGCAGCTGACCAAGAATGTCACTGCTGACGAACGAGTTTTGCCGTTCTATAACCGAGTGCCCAAGAGTTTGGGAACATTAATTCAACGGGTCGTGTTTGTGAAGCAGTCATCAGTAAAGAAGACCAAAACCAAAGGAATCCACAGCGCGGCAATTGCGTTTTCCCTCGTGATTTCGGTGGTTCTGATGTCCGCGGCCTGTGGCCGATCTTCGGCCGCGCTCACGAACACGTTCCAAATTCCGTGGCCCGATCAGCAGGGCAATTACCAGCTGCAACCTGTGGTTCTCAAATCGTTCGATCGTCCCTCGCAGCTCCAGGGTCGTGACGTTAAACTTTTCGTGGACCCTTACGTGAAAAACGGCCGTCTTGAAAGTACGCAGCCCGTTGGGCGTTTTGCCCGAACGGATGATGGGGTTAACGTACCGGCTGACTACCTTACGCTTCAGGCTACCGTTGTGCACGCGCACTACGAGCGCCTACGCCAGATGGATGAAGCCGTAGGAGCCAAGGTTTCATGGCCCGCTACGATCGGAATTCAAGCGAACGTCTCCGACGGTGCGGGACCGATTCACAATAACGCAATTTTCGATGCGCGCCTGGATGCTTTGCTCGTTGTCCCCTACGTCGACAAGGAGCTCCCGGTATCTATGAATGCCGGTGTTCTTGCGCACGAGCATTTTCACAAGATCTTTCAAACCGCCATTCTCAACCGCATGGGCGAAGACGGAACGGTCATCGGAAAGCCAAACGGGGAGAAGGTGAGTGATCCGCTCGGGCTGACCGCTCGTTGTGATTGGAATCATGTAGCCGGCATCCGCGAAGTGATTCGCATGCCGAAAATCTTGGGTGAAACGCTTGAGCCACTCGAAGCACCGAGTGAAAAAGATCTCGCGCAGGCTTACAACATCGTCTTCTTGCGCGCGTTGAATGAAGGTCTCGCGGATTATTGGGGCTGGGTCTACACGGGAGATGCGAATTTCGTAGCGAAGTCGCTCCCGCAAATCGAGACGGTTCGGAAGCTCGACGAACCCAGCACGGGCCTCGTCTCGGTCAACGCTAAACGCGCAACGCTCGAGAAGTGGTTGAAGTTGAAGCTCGCCGGTGATCCGAGCGGTGACGATGTTCTCACGGCGCTTTCTTACGAATGGGGTACCATCTACGCGCGCGCTCTTTACGAGGCGACGGTCGCGGCTTTTCCCGAGGCTCCTAAAAAACGTGAGGACCGACTGGTGATGGCGAAAGCGATTGCTTCAGCTCTCCCGGATTTCGCGACTCAAGCGGTGTCTTCGCAGAAGTCAGGTCGCTTCCTTTCGCCGAACTCTCTCTTTAAAGTCTTGCAGCCGAGACTTTCGGGGAAAGCTAAAGACTCCTGTCAGGTGCTCTTACGTCTCTCGGCCGTTGAAGCGTTCGGTGAGCCGCCGCCGTTTGAGTGTTCGAACGTGAAGGTGAATCCACTGACCGCACCCGCGCTGAAGATCTTAAAGCCGAAGCCTGAAGGGCCGGAGGAAGAGCCTTTGAAGCAAGGGGAGGCCCTCACGTGGTGAAGTCGCTAATGGCCCTCCTGTACGTTTTGGTGCTTGCTCCAGCCGCCTACGCGGAAGTGACTTTCGCTGTTGGCTCAAGCTTGACGTTTGAGTACGCGACCGATGGTCGATCCATTGAGGCGCGCCGGCCCCTTGATCTCCGCGCGGGTTACCGATTCGAAACCGCTGATCTTTATTTGCAGTATTCAACCTACCGAGTGGCGGGTGGAACAAACCTCGTCTTCGTCGCGCGCGATCACGAAGAACTTCTCTTCTGGGGACGCCGCGTGTTTGTGCCTGAATGGAAGTTCTCGCCGTACCTTGCGCTCGGCATAGGGGCGCAAGCGGATCGCGTGGAAACAGCATTAGGCGCACAATACGAAAGGAAAACGGGCGTGCCGCAAGGTCTTGTGGCGAGTGCCTTGGGTGCTAGAGCGATCCTCACCAAAGCCATCGATCTGCAGCTCGAATCGCGAATGGCGTTCTCTTCCGGCTACGCGCCGAATCCGATGTTTACCCTCTCGGGGCTTGTGGGTTTTTACTTCTGATTTCTCGTTTGGAAATTTTAGGACCCGAAAAAGAAAAAGCCCGCTCTCGAGCGGGCTTTTTTATTTCAGCTTGTGCTGATCTACGCGAGTCAGCCGATCAACGCTGAATCTTTTGAACGATCGCGCTAGGCAATGCCGTTTGCTTCAAGAGTTGGGCGCGGTATGTCGTCGCGTCCTTTTGCGTGCGGAAGCTGCCGACACTCACGCGGTACCAAACTTTTCCGTTCACCGACGCTTCTACGGGGAAAGCAGGGAAGCCTTTTTTCACGAGCTCGTTTGCGTGATCTTTCGCCGCCTCAGGTGTCGGGTAGCTTGCAACTTGAACCGTGAACTCTACGTCTTGCGAAGCTCCGACTGTTTTCGGAAGGCTTGAAGGAACGCGGCTTTCCGGCTGCGGCTTTGCGGCTTCGATCGGTGCCGCGTTGTTCGCTACACGTTGAGCGGCCTTTGCTGCCGCGCTGAGATCGGGGCGAGTCGCAACCGCACCCGCTTTAGCAGCAGGAGCTGCGTGGGCTTGTGCCGCAGGGGCATGATCATCGTGGCCCTTAGTGGCTGGTGCTGCCTTCGCCGCGTGGGATGCTGCTTGTTGAGGATGAGCTTTGGGTGCAGCAGGGGGAGCCGCATGAGCCTCGTGGCCGCCGTGATCACCGTGGTCATTCGACGCAACCTTGCGGCTTTCGCCGTGATCAGCTTCCGCCATCTCTAGTTTCTCGTTGTTCACGAGTTTTTCCGAGAGAGCTGCCACGTCTTCTTCAGCGAGATGTTCTTCGGCTGCAGGCTCTTCTTCATTCTCAGCCGTTTGTTTCACCGTACTGTGATTGTAGTCGCTCTCAAGCGCCTTCAACTGGTAATCGCTATCGCTGAGTTGCTTGCCAAAGTACACGCCCGACGAGAACGCTAACAATGAAATGAAAGCGATCAAGAGCATTTTCAGCACAGTGTCCATTCTGGAGCTACCTAACTGGTTCTTCATTCTGTTCCTCATGATTCGAATCCTACGAATCTGTTTGCGCTAACCAATCTCAACGTCAGAAGCCGTGATCAGGCCTGACTCTGAGGGAATTGTCTTCTAGCGTGTGGCTTTCTTGATCTTATCGGTCGCCCGTCAATTTGGTCAACGTGTCAAAACCTTGACAAGAGCGGGTCCAGGGGTCTTCATGCAAGAATGTCGATTGCGCCGTCAACCACAGCTCTGACAGAAACTGAATCTTCTAGCTTGCTGAAAGTCGCGCTCACCGCGTGCGACGGCGCTAAACGTATTCTCGACGATCACTTTGGCAACCTTCGCAACGTCGAAGAAAAATTTCAAGCCGGCCTGGTCAGCGATGCCGACCGGGAGAGCGAAAAATACATTGTGAACCAAATTCGCGCGGTCTATCCCGATCACGCGATCCTTGGCGAAGAGGGTGGTCTCTCAGGTGTAACTGGCGATCAGGGCTCGGGCTTTTTGTGGATGATCGATCCACTCGACGGCACAACGAATTTCATTCACCAGTTTCCTTTCTTTTGCATCAGCATCGGTCTGGAAGTGCGTGGTGAGCTGGTGCTCGGCGTGGTCGATGCGCCGAAGCTCGGGATGAGATTCCATGCGATCAAGGGCCAGGGCGCTTACTTGAATGGCGAGCGCCTCACCGTGCGTCCTCGCCAAAAGTTCCGTGATGGTCTTTTCGCGACAGGCTTCTCAAGTTCGGATGATCAGCTCGACTTGCAGCTAGAAATTGCATCGACGATGATTCGCGAAGCTCGCGGCATTCGCCGCGCGGGTGCGGCAGCACTCGATCTTTGCTTTGTCGCGCAAGGCGTATACGACGCATTTTGGGAACGCAACTTGTCCGCTTGGGATATGGCGGCTGGAGCCGTGATCGCTCGTGAAACGGGTGCGCTCGTAACCGATATGCAAGGGGAGAAGTTCGATCCTCGCAACGGCAACATTCTCTGCGCCAATCCTTATATGCACGCGGATGTGTTAGCGCTCATGAACAAGGTGCGCGCTCGTCATCAACGGCACTGATTTGTTTTTCACTGATCATTTTTGAGCGCGGACCTCGACTGGCTCAGCACTTCGTCCAAGTCAAATCTCTGACCTGCTTTTCCAACGTTGACAGCCTTTTGTGCGGCAAGTGCTTCGTGTGCGCACGTCGTTGCGCATAGTTATCTCGATTCATTCGACGATGGTCGCGTTGGCACTCGCGTTGCTTTTCCTTTTCCGAGAGGGAAAGAGTCAAATTTCGAACTCGCCCTTATGACTGCAGTTTCGGAATCAGCGTAAGCAGGAGGCTAAGCGCGTGGCTGAAGATAATGCGGCGGCAAAACAGGCAGCCGATGGCGGGCAAGGTTCTTCCGGTGGAAAGCCCATCATCCTCTACGCGCTTGTCGTGTTGAACATGCTCGTCGTTGCGGGCGTGGGCTTCATGCTCTACGCGGGTAAGAAAAAAGAAGACGCGCACCAAAAGACGATCGAAGCCGTCGTAAACGGAAAAGCCGAAGGCGAGCACGGCGCAGCTGGCGGCCATGGTGAAGCGCACGGCGAAGACGCCGACGAAGGCGTGGGTCTCGGCAAGATGATTCCGATGGAGACTTTCCTCGTGAATCTCTCCGGCAATCGCGGCAACAAAGTTTTGAAAGTGAACATGGAGCTTGAGGTCGAAGGCGAAAAGATCGCCGACGAGATCGATAAGCGCAAGCCCCAGATTCGCGACATCATCATCATCTTGCTCTCGAGCAAAACGTACGCGCAGCTTTCGACGACGGAAGGCAAAGAGTTTCTCCGCGACGAAATCAAGGACACGGTGAATTCCTTTCTGACGAAGGGAAAAATCAAGCGCGTTCTCTTCACTGAGTTCATCTTCAACTGAGGCATCTCATATGAGTCAGGTTCTATCGCAGAGCGAAGTTGATGCCCTCTTAGCCGCGGTCTCCGAAGGAGAAGTCGCGGCCGACTCCGGTGGTGTCGCGCAAAACGCGGGCGCCGACGATAAAGTTGTCGTCGTCTACGATCTTACGAGCCAGGACCGGATCATTCGCGGTCGTCTCCCGCAGCTCGACGTTATCTACGAAAAATTCATGCGATCGTTCCGCGTCTCGCTCTCGAGCGCTCTTCGTAAGATCGCGGCGCTCAACCATGCGAGCACGGACTTTTTAAAGTTCGGTGAGTTCATCAACACGCTCCCGATGCCAACATGCATGAGCGTCCTGCGTTTCAACGCGCTTCGTGGCTCTGCTCTTCTCGTGATTGAATCGAAGCTTGCTTACGCTTTGGTGGATAGCTTCTTCGGCGGTGATGATCGTCCCTACACGAAGATCGAAGGTAAAGACTTTACGCCGATCGAACTCTCGATCGTTCGCAAAGTTGTGGAACTTGCGATCGACGACCTCGAACAAGCTTGGGCATCGGTTGAAAAGATCGACTGTAGCTTTGTGCGGACAGAAGTAAACCCGCAGTTCGTCGGGATCGTGCCTCCGACGGATGTCGTGATCGCTTCGACTTTTGACGTCGAGCTTGAAAACGCAAACGGAACGATCACGCTCGTGATCCCGTACTCCACGATCGAGCCGATTAAGCAGAAACTTGCGTCGGGCTTCCAGGTGGAATCCGACCAGACAGATAAGAAACTTTGGGCCGGCATCATCCAAGAACAACTCATGGACACGGCCGTCGATATTCGCGTCGACCTTGGTTACACCGAAATCACGCTCTCGGAGCTGATGGGTTTGAAACCAGGTGATGTGATCTCGCTCGATCAAGACGCGAACGGTGAGTTCGACGTTCAGATCGAAGGCGTAAAGAAGTTCAAAGGTTTTTACGGAATCAACCATGGATCGGTTGCGGTCCAGGTCACAAAAAAAGTCACCAAAGAGTGAGGGAAGCCCATGGCTGATGAAAAGAATATCGCGATGGATGGAGAAGGCGCCGGCAAAGATCCACGCCGCGAACGCAACCTCGATTTGATTCTCGACATCCCGTTGCGCGTTACCGTGGAGCTCGGCCGCACCAAGATGGTCGTGAGCGAGCTGCTCAACCTGGGTCAAGGCTCAGTTATCGAGTTGAGCAAACTTGCCGGTGAACCCATGGAAGTCTTGGTGAACGACAAGCTCGTCGCGCGCGGTGAAGCGGTCGTCGTCAACGAGAAGTTCGGTGTTCGTTTGACAGATATCATCTCACCCGCTGAACGCGTTGAACAACTGAAGTAAGGAGCCAGAAAATGATGATGAAACACCTCGTACTTGCATTGGCTCTGACCGTTGCCGGAACGCAAGCTGAAGCCGTCATCGGTAAGCGAATGAAGACGGCCCCGGTTGCCGAAGAACAAGCGCCTGCGGAAGAAGCTCCGATCGGTGCAAAGCTCGTGGTCGATGGCAACGCGAAAGCGCAAGAAGCGGCGATGAATATAGCACCGGAAGTTCAAGCAGCTGCGGCTCCTGCTGGCGTAGAGGCGGTGGCTCCGGTTGCTGCGGAGGCGGCGGTTGAAACACCGAAAGCCGATGTCAGCAAACTTCCCGAATCGCAGATCCCGGTTTTGACGAACACGAAAGACGTCAAGAAGGCGGGGAGCGGTGGGATGGCTCGTCTCATGATCACGCTTGGCGTTCTCGCGGTCGCACTAGGCGCAGCCGCATTTGGTTTGAAGCGCTGGCAAAAGCGCGAAGGCACAAAACAGAAGAACACGCGTATTAAAGTTCTCACGCAGCATGCGCTCGGCCCGAAAAAGAGTCTTGCGATCGTTCAGGTTGCGGGCGAGTCGATCTTGATCGGAATCACGGATCAAAATATTTCGATGCTACGTACGCTCTCATTGATCGATGACGAGATTCCGGAAGAAACTCCGCGCAACTTCGATCGCGCACTCGAAGATTACGAAGAAGCTGACGAAATGGCGCGCGGTGGGCGCGGCCGTCAATCCGCGGCGATCGCTAACGAAGAAGAAGACTTCACGATCAGCGGACTCAACGAGATTCGCGATTCGGTTTCGGGTCGCATCCGCAAGATGAAGAATCTCTAAGCAATCGGATCGCAACTAGCCGATTGAAACGTCTGCCGCGAAAGGGACCAAGGATGGTCGAAAGTTTTCGTCAAATCTGGAAGTCGATCTCTAGCCGCCCGCTGTTTTTTGCGTTTGCGGCTTTGAGCTTGGTTTTTCTTTGCGGTGCAAACGCGCACGCTCAAGGCGTGACGCTTCCGAGCGTGAACTTCGGCTTCAAAACGACTGAGAAGCCTGACGAAGTCGTCAACGCTCTGAAAATTATCCTGATGCTCACGGTGCTGACTCTTGCGCCGGCGATTCTCATCATGATGACGGGCTTCACGCGCATTATCGTCGTTTTGTCTTTCTTGCGCCAAGCGCTCGGTACGGCACAAATGCCGCCGAACCAGTTGCTCGTTGGCCTCTCGCTCTTTTTGACTTTCTTTATCATGCGTCCGGCCTTCGACGAGATTAACAACAAATCTCTGCGCCCGTATCTTGCGGGTCAAATTTCGCAAGATAAAGCAATCGATGAAGCGCTCTCGCCTCTTCGCAAATTCATGTTCAATCAAACGCGCGATGCGGATCTCGCTCTTTTCGTGAAACTCTCGAAGATGGAAAGACCGAAAACGCTTGCGGACGTTCCGACAACCGTTTTGATCCCGGCGTTCGTGATCTCGGAATTGAAGACCGCGTTTCAAATCGGCTTCATCATCTACTTGCCGTTTCTCGTGATCGACATGGTGATCTCGAGCGTTCTCATGGCGATGGGGATGATGATGCTTCCGCCAGTCGTGATCTCGCTTCCGTTTAAAATCATGCTCTTTGTTCTCGTCGACGGATGGACATTGCTCATCGGTTCGATGGTGAAAAGCTTCGGCTGAAAGGAGTTCTCAGTATGACGGAAGAACTCATCATGAAATTGGGTCAAGACACTTTGAAGACAACGGCGATGTTGTCGGCTCCACTCTTAGGTGCGGCTCTTGTCGTGGGTCTTATCGTGAGCGTTCTGCAAGCCATCACGCAGATTAACGAGCAGACATTGACGTTTATTCCGAAAATGATCGTCATTGGACTCGTGCTCGTTCTCGCCGGGCCGTGGATGCTCGAGATTCTCCAGCACTTCACCGTAGAGCTGTTCGAAAACCTCGCGATGTTCGTGCGAGAGTGAGGACGTAAGTGCTTCCGCACCTGATGTTCAACGAGACCGAGATTCTGGCGTTCGCGCTTGTCTTGCTTCGCGTCTCGACGTTCACCATGAGCTGGCCGGTCTTCAGCGTCTACAACGTTCCCAACCAACTTAAAGTTTTGCTTTGTCTTGCGATCGCGGGAGTCCTATTTCCCGTTATCGATCGTTCGGGATTAAGCGCTGCCGACCTCGGACAAGACGTTGCGTGGCTCGCGGGCAAAGAAGTTTTGACAGGTCTGTGCCTCGGTTTCATGACTCGACTGTTCTTCTTCGCGATCTCGGTTGGCGGAAATATCGTCTCGACGTCAATCGGGCTCTCGAACGGAAACCTCTTTAACCCGGCCCTTGGTGCCTCCGTTACGACGGTAGAACAATTTTACGCCACTTTGGCGACGCTGCTTTTTCTTGCGCTCAACGGGCACCATTATTTTCTCACGGGACTCGCGCAAAGTTTCGATGCGATTCCACTCTCAATCGATGGCACTCAGTTTGCTTTAATGACAGGTAAGTTCAAAGACAGCGGTTTGATCCTGCAGACGGTGACGGAAGCGGGGATCAAGATTTCGGCGCCGGTGCTGGTTGCGATCTTCATGTTGAACGTCGTGATGGGCATCATCGGCCGAGCGGTTCCGCAGATCAACGTGCTCGTAACGACTCAAATCGTCAACTTCTTGGCGGGTGTGCTCGTAATGTTCATCGCGATCCCGGCTTTGATCTTCGAACTCGACCATCAGTTCATCGCGTTTGCGGAACAGTTGTTCAAGTTCATGAAAGCGCTCTGAGTAATTTAATTTGGTCTTGCTGAGATCCATGGAAGGATTTCGTGGCTGACGACGGCGAAGAGAGAACAGAGGAAGCGACCCAGCAGCGGCGCGATGACTTCCGCAAACGCGGTCAAGTCGCGAACACGCGCGAGCTTAGCTCGGTTCTCATGCTTTTGAGCAGCGCGCTCGTTCTCTGGTTCTTGGGCCGATTCTTCTTGCAGCAAGTTTCAGAACTCCTCACGCAATCTCTTGGTCCGTACCTTTTGGACGCCGCTCGCGAAGGTGATTACGTTCCGGCCGTCCAGTTCGTCGTGAAAAAAGGCGTTCTCCTCATTGGTCCTCTCGCCCTGATCCTCATGATCATGGGTGTAGCAGCGCAAGTTGTTCAGACGGGCCTTCTGCATAACGAAGAAGCTTTGAACCTCGATTTCGAAAAGATCAATCCAATCTCAGGTTTTGGACGCATCTTCAGTCTCAAAGCTCTCGTTGAGGGATTGAAATCCGTTTTGAAAGTGGCCCTCGTTTCGGCCGTCGTCTTCATGATGATCAAAGATCAAATCGTGAAGGTGCCACTTCTTGTTTCTCTCTCGGTGAACCAGCTCATGGTTTACACCGGCGACCTCACGATCCGGGTGATGGCAGGCGTGGGCATCTTCATGGGTGTTCTTGCAGCGGCTGATTACTTCTTCCAGCGCTGGCAGCTTGAAAAGCAGATGCGCATGACGAAGCAAGAGATCAAAGAAGAACATAAGTCTCGAGAAGGTGATCCGATGATCAAGGCGCGCATCCGCCGCATCCAGCGGGAGATGGCGAACAAGCGCATGATGTCGGATGTTCCCAAAGCGGACGTCATCATCACCAACCCGACGCACATTGCCTGCGCGATTCAGTACGATCCGAAGACGATGGCGGCTCCTCGGTTGATCGCCAAGGGTGCTGACGCCGTGGCCGAGCGGATCAAAGAGATCGCTCGCGAAAACAATATCCCTGTCATGGAAAACAAGCCGCTGGCGCGCACGATCTTCAAGACGATGAAGATTGGGCACACGATCCCGCGCGAGCTCTTTGCCGCAGTCGCGCAAGTTCTCTCTTACGTTTACAAGTTGAAGCGAAAGGTCAGGCTCTAAATGGAGCAACTCTTCCAGTTCCTGAAGAGATTTGAAAAGTACACGAAGAACGTCGATCTCTTGATGGCGATCTCGCTGATCGCGATTTTGGGCGTCATGCTCGTGCCGCTTCCGGCGATCCTGCTCGACTTGGCTTTGACTGGAAGCTTGGTCAGCTCGCTTTTGATCCTTCTCGTCGCACTCTATACAAATAAGGCGCTTGAGTTCAGCGTCTTCCCGAGTCTTCTTTTGATCACGACGTTGTTCCGTCTCTCGCTCAACGTCGCAACAACCCGATTGGTTTTAAGTGAAGGGCACACGGGCGAGAACGCAGCCGGTGCGATCATCCACGCTTTCGGTAGCTTCGTTGTCGGTGACAACTACGTCATCGGTTTCGTCGTCTTCGTGATTCTCGTCATCATCAACTGCGTGGTCATCACCAAGGGTTACGGCCGCGTCGCGGAAGTTGCGGCACGATTCACGTTGGATGCGATGCCTGGTAAGCAGATGTCCATCGATGCGGATTTGAATGCTGGACTCATCAACGAAGAAGTTGCCCGCAAGCGTCGTAAAGAGATTGAGCAAGAAGCAGACTTTGACGGCTCCCTGGACGGTGCTTCGAAGTTCGTCCGCGGTGACTAGATCGCCGGGATCATCATCACTGTGGTGAACATTGTCGGTGGTCTCGCGATCGGCGTGATTCAGCACGGTCTCGATATCGCAACTGCCGCTCAGTATTACACAAAGCTCACGATTGGTGACGGTCTCGTGAGCCAGATCCCGGCGCTGATCATCTCGACTGCGGCCGGTATCATCGTTACGAGAAGTTCAACCGGCAACGACATGGGAACTGAGGTCGTTGGTCAGCTCTTCTTGAAACCTCGCGCCTTGTATATTGGCGCAGGCGTGACGGCGGTTCTTGGCTTGTTCTTGCCTCCGATTCCGTTCTTCTTTACGGCTGCCGTGCTTGCCGGTGTAGGCTGGCTTGTTCAGCGCTTCCGTAAGGATGAAGAAGAAAAGGCCCGTAAGAAAGCAGACGAAGTTGCGGCGAAGCCTGAAAAAGAGAAGATCGAAAACTTGCTTCCCTTGGACCTTGTTGAGCTCGAAGTCGGCTACGGCTTGATCAACATCGTTGAAAGTGACCAGTCGGGAGATCTCGTCGAGCGCATCGCGAGTATCCGCAAACAGTTTGCTCTTGATCTCGGCATCATCGTTCCTAGCATCCACATTCGCGACAACCTTCAGCTTGAACCCGGCGAATACCGTTTGCTCATAAAAGGAAACAAGGTCGGCGGCGGACACCTGCGTCCCGAATACTTACTCGCGATGGATCCTGGCAACACGATCTCGCACGTGGATGGGATTCCGACCAAAGAGCCTGCTTTCGGTCTCGATGCTCTTTGGATCGGGAAGAGTCAAAAAGAAGAAGCCGAACTCGCCGGCTACACGGTTGTCGATCTTTCGACGGTCATGGCGACTCACATTACCGAAATCGTTCGCACGCATGCGCATGAACTTCTCGGGCGTCAGGAAGCTTCGACTCTCATCGAAAACTTCAAAAAGGCGTATCCGAAAGTGGTCGAAGAACTTATTCCCGATCCGCTTTCGCTCGGAACGGTCGTCAAAGTTCTTCAGAACCTGCTCAAAGAACAAGTATCAATTCGCGATCTGCTTACGATCTTCGAGACGTTGGCTGACGATGCTCATCGTACTAAAGATCCTGAGCTACTCACGGAGAGTGTACGCAAAGCGCTCGCTCGCGGAATCACGTCGCGCTACCGCAACGATGATGGACGCGTGCCTGTGCTGAGTCTCGATCCACGCCTTGAGGAGTTGATCGCCAACTCGCTCTTGCAAACCGAGCAGGGTGTTCAGCTCGTGATGGATCCTCGAGTGGCGCACGCCATGATCGAGGGCATCGCGAGTTCGATCGAAAATCATCCGGAGATCGCGGGTCAACCGATTCTCCTCACGAGCCCGACGTCGCGCCGACATATTTTCAAGCTCACGTCGCGGTTCATTCCTCAATTAGTGGTCATCTCTCACAACGAACTGACGGCGGATGCACGCATCACGCCCGTTGGCCAAGTGGAGTTAGCAAATGCGGGTTAAGAAGTTCGAAGCCAAGAATATGAAGGACGCTCTTCAGATGGTGAAGAACGAGCTCGGCCCCGACGCCGTGATCCTCTCGGCACGCGACAACCGAAAGAGTTTCGGTATCGGCGGGGAGGCGAGCGTTGAGATCACGGCAGCGGTCTCGGAGAGCACGTTGCAGAAGAAGCGCTTCACTGAGAGCCGCATGACTACGCAGGACCGCGAGAAGTTCGCTGGTGCCGATGCGCGTACGCAGCGCCAGATCATCACGAAGATGGTGGAAAACCGCCTTCGTGAAAACGAAGAAAAGCAGCGGGCCGCTCGCCCGATCACGCGCACAAGCTACATCGATATTCCCGACGAAGAAATGGAAGCACAAAGCCCTCGTCGTCGCGAAGCTCTCGAGCGTGCACGCGGTCGCAACGTGCGCGAACTCCTTCAAGATTTTGATCAGGATTTCGAAGCTGAGCAGTGGCAACAACGTCCCGTCCGAAGACCTGAGCAAAAACGCGCTTCTGCTCCCGTAGAGCAGCCGCGACGTGCGGCGACGGTGGCGCCTGCGGTTGAGCCTGTGCAAGAGCAGGTGTCGGAGAAGGCTTTAGCGCGCATCCGCAACGCCGCTCGTGAAGCGTGGCAAGCTGGTTTGTTCAGCGATGAGCAAAAAGCGAAGCCAGCTCCGCGTCCTGCCGGAGGAGGCTTGGAGCGTGTGGAAGAAGCTCATTTGCAACAGAGCCCTGTGCAACAGCCTCCTGTTGAAGCCGCGAACAATCCCGAGATCGCAACATTGAAGAGCGAGATCAATCGCCTCCACAAGATGCTCGAGGGATTCCAGAAAGTTCCGCAGTCGTTCGTGCAAATGCATCCGGGCGCCGAGTTCGGTTTACCGTTTGATTTAAGCTTCATGTACCAGAAGCTCACGGACGCAGGGCTTACGATCGATCACGCGGTTGAGATGTTGTCTCAAGCCGCTAAAGAAATCGATCCCGTGCAAATGAAGAAGCGCCCGATTGTGGATGCATGGGTTGCGCGCTGGCTCCTCGGAAATATTCAAACGGTTCAGAATCCGTGGCAGGGGAGAGTTCATCTCTTCGTTGGCGGTGCAGGGAGCGGAAAGACTTCGACACTCGTGAAAATGGCGAGTCACCTCGTCGTTAAAGAGAAAAAGAAAGTCGCGATCCTCAGCACCGATGCTTACAAGGTTGGTGCCGTTGATCAGATGAAGATCTACTGCCAGATCCTCAACGTTCCGTTTGCGGTGATTCGAAGCCGCAAGGATTGGGAGTGGGTTCTTTCGCAGCTCCGCCACATCGATCACATTCTTGTCGACTTCCCGGGCTTTCAGCTACGCGATCTCGACGAGATTCATCTACTCAAATCATTGCTACCGCCGGCGGAAGCTGCGCCCACTACGCACTTCTGTATCTCGGCGACGAGCAAAGATGGTGACGCTTACGAAATTGCGCGTCGCTACCGCGTCACCGACTATCACGACATCGTGTTCACGAATCTCGATCAGTCGGTTCAACACGGCATCATCTACAACCTGCACCGTAAGCTTTCGCACGGGCAGAAAACCGGAAAACCCCTGCACTCTTTCGGCATCGGCAACCGCATCCCCGAGGATTTCGAGTTGGCGAGCAAAGAGCGCGTTTTGGATTTGATCTTCAAGCTGACTAAACTCAAGAGGGAGACGAAGTAACAATGAGCCAGTTCGAAACTTTTCAGCATCGCCACGGCATGGGCTCGGCAAGAACGAAAGTGATTAGCGTTACATCTGGTAAAGGTGGCGTTGGCAAAACTTCGATCGTCTCGAACATGGCTCTGAGCTTTGCGCGCGAAGGAAAGCGCGTCTTGATCCTCGATGGTGATCTCGGCATGGCGAACGTCGACATCATGTTTGGTATTCGTCCCGAGCGCACGATCCACGACATCGTGAGTGGTGAAGCTTCGCTGGCCGAAGTCCTTGTCGAAGTTTCGAAGAACATCACTTTAATCCCTGGTGGCAGCGGAGTTTTTGATCTCCAAAGTCTTTCAGTTTTCCAAAAGCAAGCGCTCCTCGACCAAGTGAGTGCCTTGGGTTCGCAATATGATGTGATGCTGATCGATACGGCTCCCGGTATTGCGGATAACGTCCTCTATCTAAACAGCGCTGCTCAACACATTTGTGTTGTTGTCACTCCTGAGCCTGCTTCCATTACGGATTCTTACGCGCTCATCAAAGTTTTGAATCAGCGTTACCGAGAAACCCGCTTCTCTATTATCTGCAACGAAGTGAAGGATGAAGCTGACGGGCAGGCGCTCTTCGAGCGTTTGGATTCCGTTGCTCGCAAATTCCTCTACGTCAGTCTGGATTATTTGGGTTCAGTTCCGACGGATCCCGTTTTGAGACAAGCGACTCGACAGCAACAACTGGTCGGGAAATCTCATCCTGAAGCGGCTTCCGCGCGCGCGATTTCGAAGCTTGCTCAAGGGTTTAAGGGATACGAGCCCCAGGTAGAGTGTAAAGGAAGTTTACAGTTCTTCTGGGAACAACTCGTTGGTTTGGCATGAAAGAATAGGACTTTGAGCCGACTTCTCATTTTGATAACCTGATCTCACCGGTGACGAAATTCGGCTGAGCGCATGAAAGGGAACCCGATGTCGAACAACTCTTCTCTGCTTCGCAAGTACAAAGAAGAGCCCTCGAAAGTGACGCCCGAGCAGAAGGATAAATTGATCTTGGAGTACGCTCCGTTGATCAAGTTCATCGCTCAGAAGATCGCCGTTCGTTTGCCTTCAAACATCGAACTCGATGATTTGATTTCAAGCGGCGTCATCGGCCTCATGGACGCAATTGAAAAGTACGATCCGACTCGTGATAACAAGTTTAAGACTTACGCTGAATTCCGTATTCGCGGCGCGATCCTTGATGAACTTCGCGCGCAGGATTGGGTTCCGCGCTCCGTTCGCGATAAAGCTAAGCTTCTCGATCGCACGATGATCGAGCTCGAAGCCGAGCTTGGGCGTAGCCCTGCGGATGAAGAAGTCGCAGCGAAACTCAACATCACGATGGATGAGTTCTACGACCTCATTAACCAAGTTCGCCCGGTTTCTGTTTTGTCGATCGACGAAGCGGCGACGTTCTCGAACGTGGACAAGAAGTCGATCCTCAATCTCTTGGAAGGTTGCAAACTCAACAACCCTTTCACGCAGCTGAACATGAAGTCCGTAAAGGACATCGTGACCAAGGCGATCGAAGAGTTGCCCGAGCGTCAGCGCCTCGTTCTTTCTTTGTATTACTACGAAGACTTGAACCTGAAGGAGATCGGCAAAGTCTTGCGCGTCACGGAGAGCCGCGTATCGCAGCTCCACGCTCAGGCGATCTCGCGTCTTCGCGCGAAGCTCGCGCAGACATTCGAAGATCAAGAGCAAGAGGCTTCTTGA
>SXGS01411361.1_pt1 | contig 71477 bp, 53 predicted proteins | sample 3174681 | NCBI WGS metagenome assembly SXGS01 (sample SAMN11356861, study PRJNA531348) | freshwater metagenome | isolation source: freshwater sample F1-80 | place: China: Fuxian Lake, Yuxi | collected 2017-12-25
ATAACCGCCAACGGACACTTCACCGAAAACCGATCCAGATTTGTCTTCCCTGACATAGCTATCAATCTCCACAAATCCATGAAACTTCCATGTTCCACAAGGATTTAGCAGATTCTCAAACATGTTGAAAGGTCTGGCCCTTAACGGCTGATGGTCTAATGGTCAAACGTGATCCCAAACTATTGCTGGCGTTTTTGCGTCACCATCTCCCTCTGCGTCACTGCGAATAATGCTCATGGCCAATAAGTCGATTGACAACTCGAGGGCATGGACGTTGCGGCGAGATTTTCTGCGATATGGTTCAGGACTCTCCGTGGCTGGATTCACGAGGCACTCTGGTTCGGCGTTGCCTGCCAGCGATTCAGCTTCGGGAGGCTCTAGCGGTGCGCGATCGTGCATCTTGGTCTACTTGCTTGGTGGTCCACCGCACCAAGACATGTTCGATCTCAAGCCCAATGCTCCTGCGGAAATCAGAGGTCCGTTCCGGCCAATTGCCACTCGCTTGCCTGGTTTGCAAATCTGCGAGTTGCTGCCGAAACTAGCCGGATTGGCGAACAAGTTTACGCTCATTCGTTCCGTAACTCATCGAAACAGCAATCATACGCCAATGATTTATTACACGCTCACCGGTCGACACACGGCCTTTCCTGAGCGTGACAACGATATACGTCCTCCGCAACGCGACGATTTCCCGCACTTTGGATCGGTCGTGGCCAAGCATAAGTCGGCTCCGCATGCACTGCCAAGTTTTGTCGCGATTCCTGAGTTGGCAATTCGCAGCAGCACGATCGGTGAATTCAAACGAGTTCGTTCGCCACTGCGCGGTGGTGGTGCGGGCTTTCTTGGAGCTGCGTTTGACAGCCTGGCGGTCAACGGAGCCCCCGACTCGCCTGACGCTGTTCCCGCGCTAGCGCTCCCACGCGACGTTTCCCAGGAGCGATTTGAAGAACGATCTGAGCTGCTCGGGTTGCTTGACGGACGCTCGCGTTGGTCCGGGAAATTGCCTGCCAACTCGCTACGCGATCAAGCTCTATTACTTACCGGAGCAACCGCGCGAGGCGGCGTCCCCGCGTTTTCGCTTGAGGCTGAGCCGGCACGAGTTCGCGAGCGCTACGGAATGCACCGCTTTGGGCAGGCCATGTTGATGGCGCGTCGACTGGCCGAAGCTGGGGTGCCTTTGATTGCGATCCACTTTAATGAGATGACAGTGTGTGACGGCTGGGACACGCATGCCAAAAACTTCGAAGCACTTAAAAGTGAGTTGTTACCGATGCTCGACCAATCACTTTCCGCGTTGCTCGATGATCTTGAACAGCGAGGAATGTTGGGGGAAACGCTGGTGGCCTGCTTTGGGGAATTTGGGAGGACACCCAAGATCAACACAAATGCCGGCAGAGATCACTGGGGCCAATGTTCGTCTACGTTGTTGGCTGGCGGAAAAATCAAGCGCGGAATGGTGCTGGGCAGCTCCGATAAACATGCCGCATTTCCAACTTCAGACCCGGTCGATCCCACCGACATTCAAGCAACCTTGTATCATTGCCTGGGCTTGTCGCCCAATCAATTAATCCATGACAGCTTGCAGCGACCCTTCGAAATCAGCACTGGTCGAGTACTCCACCAGATTCTTGCATAGCGTTTCACGAGATAGAGCAATTGTCCTCAATTGCTCAGTTTTGCTCGATCCGTTTGCCCTGCGCAGATTGGCATCGCAGATAACTGATTCACGCAAATCACTCTGCACATGCAAATTGGCGTTGATTTCAGCGAGAATCCAATTTGATCGATTGATCTGACCTGACGATCCGCCCTAGCAATCTCGCACAGGAAATCCATTAGAATCATTGGACGCCCAGTGCACCACAGTTGCGAGTATTATAAAATGCGACAAATTCTCGCAGAGGTAAAATCATGGAACTAATTGTTTTTGAAAGAGCAGACTTCGCGCACGTTTCCCTGGTCGGGAGATTGGACGCGACCGGTGTCGACGAAATTGAGCAGCGATTCTCCGAGGTTGCGACCGATCGTAACTTGCCAACGTTAGTCGATATGTCCGGCGTGACGTTCATGTCATCGCTGGGCATCGGATTCTTGTTTGCCAATACTAAGATCCTCAAGAAATCGGGATGCAAGCTGGTATTGGTGAAGCCGCAGGAGATGGTTGAGTCCGTCTTGCGTACGTCTAAAATGGACAAGGTGATGCCGATCGCTGCCGACATGGCGGAAGCGCTCAAGTTGCTCGGCATTGAGGCGCTGGATCTCATTCCGGGACCGGCGTCTGCGTCAACGACAGCTTCCGCTGAACTTGCCGCCGGGACGGTTTCAACCGTGCCGGGTATTCGAGTCTCGATTAAGAATGATACTTCCGAGTTGCCAAGTCTCTATGCGAAAGTTGCCGAGTTTCTAGAAGCGCATGCAACTCCGTATCGCTCCGGGTACACCGTCAACCTCGCACTTGAGGAGTTGGTAGTCAACGTCATTCGTTATGCGTACATGGATTTCGATGAGCATTTGATCGCGATCGACTTGAGTCTTCGGGACGAGCATTTAGTATTGGTGATCGAGGATGACGGACGACCTTTCGATCCGCGAGAAGGCAACCGTCAATTAGATTATGCAGATGACCCCGATGATGTCGAAGTCGGTGGGCTCGGTCTGGTCCTGGTCTTGGATATGGTTGACGTCTTGAAATATGCTCGAGTTCAGGATAAGAATCGAACCGAAGTTCACATCAAATTGCGCGAAGCAGAAGTTCCAATCGAATCGGACGCAACCTAGTGACATGAAATCGCACTTGATATACGTTGGCTCTGTTGGGAGAAGACGCTCGCCGTAAGAAGAATCTTGACACGTTCGCTTGAAAAAACCAGTAGGCCGTCAGTGTGCCGAACGTTTTGCCAACATTCCTTTACAATCTGGGGCGAGTCTATTGGCTCGACAACGTTACATTTTTACGGCCAAACGCGTGGCCACGATATCCGCAAATGCGGTGTTTGTTGGGACTGAATTCGAATCGGTTTCCGAGGTGGATTGTTGGGCCTTCTCGGCGACTAATGTAATAGTATTAATTTGGCGAGTGTCAGCCCGTATTTCACCGATTGCCTGGCCATCGACTAGAACTACCCAACGAGCAATCTCCCGCTGTATTCTAACTGAATGCGCCGCCCGATCGACATCGAGCGAGTATCGCGATCCACGAGAGATAAAGAGTCCGCGCACTTCTGATTGCGAACCGAGTTCGGCTTCGTTGCCCTTCAAACGCAACGACGGCCGAACGCCCAGATCTTCTGGATTGTTGTGCGCGAACTGCACATATACGTGGTTTTTCGGACCCAATTCAACATTGACCTCGAAAGAGAACATTTCCCACTTGGGCACTTCAAACGTCAGATATCCAAATGAGCCCTCTTCGTGAACTATCCGACCATCGTGAGTTCCCCATCCGCCAACTTGATAAACAATTGACGGACTGAGCAAGTCTTGGCCGTTGAAAAGCTGAATTTGATCGGAAGTTGCCTCGACCGGAATCGGCGCTGCGAACCTCCCGGTTAAATAAGCGTACACTCCGGCGAATAATACCAGTCCAATTACGGTCGCTGAAATCCACGACCAAGGCCGAGCAAAGAAAACTCGATCGATACTAAGCAAGTGTTTAGGCTGTGTACAATCTTCTCCCGCAGCCACTAAATTCGGCGCTGCAATCGTGATTGTCGCCGAAGTTTGTAGCGGCGAGTTTATTTGTGACTCATGTGTTTGGTGGTTGCAATCGTCCAACTGTGCCTGAACTGTGGCCGAAAGTCCCTGGCGAGCAATGGTTGAGGTTGCCCCTGTTTGTACCATTAGCGTTGGTAGCGCATCTCCTTGACCCAATCTAACCGCGCTGCGAATGACGGTTGTGTTAGCCGCCAAAGCTGCCTGCGAATGAATTATCGCGTCCATCGCGATCATCAACTCACCATAGTCGTTGGCTCGGCTATCGGCATGGGGATCGAGCATGCTCTCCAGCAGATTGACCGTTTGCGAAGTCCATTCAGGTTGATCGTCTTTCAAACTGGGGCGCTGGCCGCTGAGTTTGGCAGCGACGATTTGTTGCAGAGACTTGCCCGACCAAGGTGGATAGCCGGTCAGCATGTGATAGATCGTTGCTCCAAGTGAGTAAATGTCTGCGCGCGTATCGTATTCTTCGCCGCCAAATTGTTCTGGCGCCATATAATGGGGGCTGCCGATCGCAGCATCGCGCGAAGTTAGTCGTTCCGAGACCGCTTGTTGCGAGTTTAAGATCGCCAATCCAAAATCCGTCAGCTTGGCCATCGGCAATCCGCGGCGCAGAGGATAACCTTCTGGAGGTTCGACCAGTAAAATATTGGCTGGTTTAATATCGCGATGGATGACACCTGCTTTACTGGCATGCAGCAATCCTCCAGCGATTTGTCGGGCAATGCCCCAAGCCGTCGATTCATGCAACCTAGTTTGTCGAGCGACAAAACTGTTCAGGTCCTCGCCATCGACGATCTCCATCGCCAGATATAGTCGCCCTTGATGTCGCCCAAAATCGAGTGCACAAACGATATTGGGATGCGACAACTGCGCGATCGTAGTTGCTTCGCGCTCAAAGCGAGCCAAGGCAACTTTGTCATCGGCTTGCCGCGCTAGAATTGTTTTCAAGGCCACGAATCGATTGAGATTCTTTTGCAGTGCGCGATAGACGGCGCCCATACCGCCGCGGCCGATTAGGCCGGTCAACTCGTATCCGGGAATCGCCTCGTCACCGCGCATCAACAGATCGACGATTTCGATATCCACTGGTGCAATAAGAACACGCTGAACCAGGATCTGCAGTGGTGATAGACCAGTTTGAGCGGACTGTTGTATTACGTCGTCTACCAATTCATCGCTGAGCAACCGCAGCTCGCGCATCGTTTGACGAAATGAAATACTGGAAGGTGAATCGTCGGTCATGCAGCTACCAATTTACTGGATCGACTTCAGTTGCTTGATAATCGCCTCGACGCGCGGCCGGTCGGCGGGATCGCGACCGACATAAGAAAACCGGACTTTGCCTTGCTTATCCAGAATAAAAGTGGCTGGCATCGCCAACGCTGCGCGGATTCCCAATTGATCGACGGCCATTGCTTGAACATCATAAGCCAATGGAAATGGAAGTTCGGCGTTAGCGTCCTTAAGCACGATTCGGGCCGCTTCGACCAATTCAATGGAGTGTTTCTTCTCCATCGCATCTTGAATCGGAAAAACCACCAAGACTTCCGATTTCTCTGCCTTAATGCGCGCGTAGTTTGACGCCAAACTCTGCGTTTGCGAGCAGCAGAATGGGCAAACCGTCCCCGAGAACCCTCGCGAAAAAACCACGACAAGTTTATCTGCGGTCGCATAATCCATAATGCGTTTTTTCTGACCGGTTTCATCGGAGACTTCCAAATCGCCAATGCTCTCGATCGCGGCTCGTGTTGGACTGGCCGCTGGCAAGCTACTTCGTGAACCCCGGTCATCACTACATCCTGCGACTACGGTTAGCAGGACGCCGCAACAAGCAAGCATCGTTAGGAATCGCATGTAGATACCAATGAAATTACCCAAAATAATTTTTCGCCTGAGCTGAACCTATAGTTGCCGTAGTATAACCGTTCTAAGATCTCGTAATGAGGTGCAACCAATGCTCTCAATTCAGTACATTTGACATTGGCGTTGCTTCTCACCTACGGCCCAAACAAAGGAATTCGACCATCGATGCCTACCTGCCAGAGTGCGCCTTGATATGGGATCGCACCGATATCGGGTCGACCTGGATCGGAGCTTCTTAACGAGTCAGGCCACTCCTCTGGCAATTGTTGTCCTGCGTCAATTGCTGGACTTGCAGCCGATAACTGCCAATCGCTAGCTACGAACGCGCTGGAATCAAGTTTCTTGAATTTTGGGTCCGCAACGAGGTCGTGGGTTGTCCAGCCTGGCGGATAGATCGCTTTACTTTCGACAAAAGCGCTCGAGCATCGAAAACTCTCAAAGGGATTCGTTCGCTCTGGCAAGTTCGAAGCCGCGCCCCAGAGGAGATTGCCTCCTTCTCGCAAGACACCGTTTGACTTCGCGGGAAAGACGGTACCGGGAATCCGCTTCATCTGCACGAACAAGTTGTTAAACACGTCGCGCTCGGTGTCACGCAAGCCGCCAGTGCCGAGATTAAACAGAAAGTAGTCGCGGAACACAGGCTCGCGACGGATAAAAGTATTGTGATAAAATCGCATCACTGGAAAAATCGGGCTGCCGTGATCACTCAGTAGATGACCTTCGAAACGCATGTAACTGCCCGACGGGTCGCTGGTCTCAGGCAGGGCGTAATAGACACCGGCTCGCTGATCGACGATGTTGCGATAGACGTACAGTCCGCAATTGGGTTCATGAGTTACCGGTGATTCGTCGCGATCGATCTCGTGTTGCTGAAACACTCCCAAGCAAGCGCCGAAACGATTGTGATGAATGAACATGGAATGCCATCGCAATTTGGCTCCACACTCGAGCCCGTCATCATTAAAGTTGTCGACGAAATTATGGTGGAACTTAAGGTTCTTCACGTAGCGCAGAAAAGCGAAATCGTGATCGTCCGTAAATTCGCAATGCGCCAGTTCGATATCTTCGTTCACGGGCTGTGAGTTCTGCAGCACAATTTGATAACTGGCAGTTCCACGATACTTCATATGGGCGCGACCGGTCCAGGGTGCTGCCAACCCACGAAAAGCGGAGTGCTGAACTTGAATGTGTTGTGAGGCATTGACCAACAAGCCGGGGAAACCGCCAAAGATCGTCATGTGGTCGAATTGAATATTTTGTGAACCATACACATGGATCATGGGACAACCGGTCGCGCCTCGCAGCACCAACCCGCTGACTCGCACGTGCTTGATTCCGCTGATTCTCAATATGTCATTGCCGAAGCCGACTGCAACAATCAGCGGGATTTTGCGAGGATCGGTTTCGCCTCGATACGCTCGCTCACCCAGTCCGGCAAGACGATGATGAGCCAATCGAATATGAATGCGACGAGTGTCTCGATTGAACCACATCCCCGGTCCGCAATAGACAGGTTCACCGTCGGAGGACTTTGATTTCGGCTGGTATTCATTGCTGGATCGCAAATCGGCCAGCGTACGATAGCCATGCAACGGAACCATCGAGTCTGCAAAATGCCCCAACGCAATGGGACGCTGCTCTTCGACACCCAACATCGGTTCCCAAGATCCGGGCAGAAACTGATTGGGGACTCGACGACTGGTCGCGTGGTGATATTGACGAGTCGAAACGAACTCGTCTGCAGCTTTTTCGCTAGCTGGCTGCCAACAAGATTGAGGAGTCTCCAAGAATTCGCGCAGTCCTCCGTCCAACACGGGCAGCTCGCCAGGATAAGCCGCGATGACGATCGGCTTGGCAACAGTCCCGGAACGTGTCAAGTAAACTTTTTCATAGTAGATTCCACCGCGCAAATACAACGTATCGCCCGGTTTCAATTGCTCGACCGCATGCTGCATTGTTTTCCAAGGCTTGGCGATTGAGCCGTCGTTGACATCATTGCCGTGAGCGGGATCGACGTAGTAGCCAGGCTTCAACTGGGTTACCGAACTGGTCGGCTGGGGCAATGGTCGTTGCGGTGGATGGGACTGGGGCCACTGATTGCCGGCGAATAGTCTGGCTGATGAACAATCGAGCAATGCTAAACCTGCGAGTAAAACACACCAGATCATGCGATCGATTGACAACATGCTGTGCATGCTCCTACAACGGTCCGAGATCAACTGTTTGCACTAGGGGGTCACGCTAGGCAGAACATTTCAGATTCGCACAAAGATTTTATTCCGGTACATCCACCAACAGGCCAGCCAAAAGCAGCAGCCAACCATGGTCGCTTGTAGGCACGGAGCCCATTTATCCCCGGCCAACAAGAAAATATCGGGGCCCAGATGCGTCCGCAGTGCCCCGGCAGTCCACCCGCGAAGCAGCATACCCATGACATAAATTGCTATCGAATTCATACCGACGACGACCAGTGGAAAACACCATGTTCGAAATCCAGCAACGTCGATCACGCCGTACAGGATCATCAAAATCAAACAGCAGATGCCGGTCGAAAACAAAGCCCACGAGGGTGTCCACAATCGTTTGACGATTGGGCAACCTTGCCAATGCCAGGCCAATCCGAGCGCTATTCCGATCGATCCAGCAATTAACAGCCACACCAATTTCGCCTGGGGCGACCTGCGTGAGCGGAGCAACTCTCCGCACATCAAACCAAAGAGCATCGTTGCCAGCGAGGGAATAAAGTTGATAGTTTGATAGCCTCCGGAACTGGCTTCGAACGGCTTCTCTTGAGGCAGTTTGTTTAGCAGCCAAACATCGATAACGTGCCCGATGTTTGCATTCTTGTGCCACGGGGCACCCACTGCCGCTAGATGTTCATCGGCCCACTCAAGCGAAACACCGCGATCGCCGGCAAGCTGAGCGAGTTCGGTTTTCGAAGGCGCGAGATAGTTGTACAGCGCCCACGTTCCGCAGAGCAAAGCCGCCGCGACGATCAACTGAAACCATGCCGGCTTGCGCCACAAGAGAAACAAGAATGTGTAACCAAGTCCGATTTGAGTCAGTACGTTCATCAACGACCAATTGGTTGCAGGCTTTCCATTGGAAATCAAAAAGACTCCCAAAAAACACAATACAATCGCTCGCACCATGGCATGTCCGAGCATGCTACTCCAGGAATCACCTTGCGCGTGACGTTTGACATAAGAGTATGCCATGGACACGCCGACCATGAACATGAACGAGGGCTGAATCATATCCCAAAAGGAACAGCCAACCCATTCACAGTGCGAGAATTGATACTGGACGGCTTGCCAGAAACCTGACCCGGGAGTTTCCTTGAGATATTCACCAGCCGTTGTAGCCAAGCCGAAGTTGTTAAACGCCAGCGCGACCATGATCAATCCCCGATAAACGTCCAGGGACTGAAGTCGCTCAGTCGAAGAACCATCGTTGATGCGATTGATTGAATTCATTTTCTATTTCGATCAATAATGTTCGTGGAAAAAGCTCAGGAAAATCCAAGCCTGACAAAACAGGTGGCGAGTTACTTTGGTGCAGAATGATTTTGCAAATTGGTCAGGGCCACGTGATTGTGGTTGTCGTTCAGTCTATCATGCGTTGTCACCAGGGGTACGATCCAATTGGTGTTGTCACGTCGAGTACCCTTGGAAATTCTGCTGCGGCGAAAGTCATCTAGGAAACGCAGACCAATGCCACAATCAGAAATCGCAGGAAGACCTCAGTCTGCCACTCAGGTGCGCTGGTTGGTATTTGCCTTGGCGGCGGGTGCTTCGTTCTTGCTGTATTTGCATCGTTACAGTTGGAACTTGGTTAGCCCAGAGCTGACGAAGCAATTCTCGTTGAGCCATACACAAGCGGCGATAATATTTTCGTTGTTCTACTATACCTATGCAACGCTGCAGATTCCCAGCGGTGTAGCCATTGATCGCTTTGGGACCCACCGGTTCTTGGCAGCCATCGCTGCCGCATGGTCATTGGCCTTTGTAGCGATTGCACAGTCCACCAGCATCGTTGTCTTGTCGTGCATGCGACTATTGTTCGGAGCGACTCAAGCAGGTTGCTATCCGGCACTGACAAAAATCACCGGTCAGTGGTTTCCCGATAGCCAAAGGACGTTGATTCAAGGCTGGATCGCCACCACCTTTGGCCGCGCTGGCGGAGCGATGTCGCCAATTATTATGGGGACGTTGTTGATGGGCCAATGCGGTCTAAGTTGGCAATCGGCTGTCACGGTTCTGGGGATGGCGGGTTTGATCTACAGTGTGTTGTTTTGGTGGTTGTTTCGCAATTCACCGGCACAACATTCATGGGCGAACGCAGCAGAAGTCGAGCTGATTCGGCAAGGGACCAGTCGCGCAAATTCAATCGCGACAGAAGCCGCTGAAGTGGCTAAGCATTTGCCAGCTCGCGCGGCACTTCGCAGTTCAAGCATGCGATTTTTCACAGTTCAGCAGTTTCTAGACGCTGGCTCGGATGTCGCCTTTGTATGGTTAATAGGTGCCTATTTTCTTGATGTTCATCAGCTCAACATAAAATCGACCGGCTTGCTTACCAGCATGCCGCTTTGGGGTGGCGCGTTAGGAGGCATTGCTGGCGGTTGGTTAAACGACTGGCTGATACGCAGGACTGGCAATCGTGGGTGGTCGCGCAGCGTTGTCGGTTTTGTCGGCAAGTTAATCGGCTGCATTATGTTGGGCTTGATCGCCATGCAAAGCTCAGCCGGGGCAGTTGCGGGATTCTTATTCGGAGCGAAATTTTTCAGCGATTGGAGCCAACCGACGACATGGGGAGCATGCACCGATTTGGGAGGTCGCTTCACGGCGACGGTTTTTAGCATCATCAATACCGCTGGAACGATCGGCGGAATTGTCATGCCGCTGATTTTCGGCTGGTTGCTGGATCAATTCACTACCGAGCGGCTGATCGACAGCGAATTAATCAAAACTACTAACTGGAACCCACTGTTCTTGCTGATGGCTGCGATGTACCTTGGATCGGGAGTCTGCTGGTTGTTGGTAGACTGCACCAAGTCACTCGATGTTTCCACGGATCGGTAAACGATATTCCGCGACGCTTGGTCAACTTTTTACTCTTTTTCACAAAGGCAAATTCCCATGATTACTTACGCGAAGCCAATTAATTTCCTGGCGCTAGTTGCGTTATTCGGCTCTGTCACGTTTGCACAGCAGCCTCCATCGCCTGGCCCGGAGCATGCAGAACTGAAATTGTTGGAAGGAGACTGGGACTTCGAATTGAAATCTCCCGATGGTACCAGCGCTAAAGGGACCAGCAAATTCAAGATGGAATGCGGAGGCATGTGGCTTATGAGCGACTTTCGTTGTGATTTTGGGGGTATGCCCTTTCAGGGACGCGGCATGGACGGCTATGACTTGAGCAAGAAGAAACATGTTTCTGTGTGGGTCGACTCGATGATCTCCGCTCCAATGTTGTTCGAAGGCTCGTACGACGCCAAACGAGAAAAGCTGACCATGTTCGCCGACGCGCCCGGTCCCGACGGAAATCCAGCCAAATGGCGATCGGTTACCATGATGAAGGACAAGGACCATCAGACATTTGAAATGTACGTCGCTCCCATCGGCGGCAAAGAGCAACAGATGATGACGGTCGAATATGTACGCAAGAAGTAAACGCAAGAAGTCCACAAACGAGATGTGAGACTTGCAATCTGAAATCTGCGTTTGAAATCTGAGGTTTGAAATCTGCAATTTGAGATTTGAGATCTGTCCAGTGAATTCTGAAACGCCTCATTGTCCAAGAAGTCCAAGGTATTCTCATGTTAGTTTTGGGACGATTGAATTGGATTGTTCACAGATCGGCTATGGCGATTGGCAGTGCGTTTTTTGTTATTCACGCGTTTGTCGTTCCCATGTGTGCGCAGGACAAGCCGAGCGAAATTCGTGCTGGGATTGGGAATGATGCCCATGTCCGATACGCGGTTCCAGGAGTAGGCGGCAGCGGTCATCGCACGTCCGTCGCGAATGGCGAGATTCAATATCCAGTCGTTGTAGTTCGGGGCACGCCCTATGAAATGGGCAGGCATCTTGGCCGATTGATCCGGGCGGAAATGCAGCAGTTCGTACCGCGCGCGGTGGCAGGCATCGCCAAAGAACTCGGCGTGGATATCGATGTGTTGCAGGACGTTTGGGCGCGTACTTCCGCCTATGCGGACGATCGATTGGAGCAAGAGCTAATCGGCTTGGCGGACGGATCGGGCGTTTCGTTGTCCACTTTGCAAGCGATGCACGCGGTACCGCTGTTGATGCCCTATTCGTGCAGCAGCATTGCCGCGTGGGGAGCAGCGACGGAGGATGGTCACTTGTATCAAACGCGCAATCTGGACTGGAGCCTCGAAGTCGGCGCGCATGAGTTTCCAGTGATTGTCGTGTACATGCCCAACGATGGTATTCCGCACGTCGTACCGACATTTGCTGGGATGGTTGGCGCTCACACGGGCATGAACATGCGAGGGATTGTGCTGGCCGAAATGGGAGACGCGTCGGCCAAGGAAGCGCCCTACCAAGTCCACGCGCCTCATTTCACGGCCTATTTTCGCACTCTGCTTTACGACGGCGAATCGCTATCGCAAGTGCTGAACATTTTCAAAGCGCAACCTGCGACGAAGCGATACCATTTCGTGTTTGGCGATGGCCAGAATGAAAAACGCGCGGTCAAGGTGCGAGCGCACTCGCCTGAACCAGCCGAGCGATGGCTGTCGATCTGGAAGGACAACGATCCGACCGACGAGTTCGCGCCGAACGTCCTGAATTGCGTGGTCTACAACGACGAAGGACGCGGTGCTTTTCCGAGGTTGCAAAAATCACACGGAAAACTGTCGGGTGAGAAACTAGTAGAGTTGGCCAACCAGATTCCCATCAAAGGCGGCAACGTCGAAAACGTAGTCTACGATGCGACCGGATTGCGGATGTGGGTTTCGTACGCCAAGGGAGAAAAGGAAGCGTTTCAAAGGCCCTATGCGTACCTCGATCTACGGAAACTCGACTCCGACGGCGATGGCAGAGCTGATCTAAAGTAGAGAGTGATAATTGCTTGCCGAGTTTAGGCACAATACCGTTCAACAAACGTGGGATAAGCTTCCAGCTTGTCAATATCTTGTGCAAGCAGTGGCGAAACTCCGCTACAGGTTGACACGCTGGAAGCTTATCCCACGTTCGTTGAACGGTATTGAGTTTAGGCAAGCGATTGTGTGCGATCACTACTCCACTTCCAGCACCCCATCCTGAATTTGCTTCTTGGCGAAGGCTGCTAATTTCTGAATTTCAGCTTTTTCACTGTCCGACAGAAATGCGGCGTTCAGTCCACGCATGTAGCGAATGGCGTGGCGCGGTCTTTGCTGTTGCAGCCAGGTTTTGATCAGCTTGGATTGCAACAGGAATCGATGTTTCTCGAACATACCGACGTGGAGTTCTATCAATGGAATTGCTTTGGTCATATCGCCAGCCTTGACGTAGTGTTGCATGACCGCGGCAAGTTGAGGCTGGCTCCAGCGCGCATCTGGGTTGCTTTCGCAAATCTTGTTTTGCAGAGCTACCGCCAAATCAAACTGACCTTGTCCAATGGCTTGATCGACTTGTCGATTCAGCAGTGATAATGTTTGTGCTGGGTCCTGGGCTGGTGCGGCGATAGTGGTGGTTTGGTTTGTCTGCTTGGCCGCTCGCTGGCGGCGGGCCTGCTTGCCGACCTGCGAACGCTTCCCTTCGCGGCCGGTCAAATGGGAAATTATGTCGTAGCCTTCGCAATCGACGTATCCGCGCGTGAGCATAATCAATCCAACTGGCGCACCAACCAAGAACCCAATCAAGTGCAGCGCTTCGCTACTCATATCTGCGCCTCCCAGGAAAAAGAAAGCAACGTTCATCGCGACGTAAAAGAACCCAAACATCAAGATCGGCAGTTCAAAGGTAATCGCGCGAAACCCAAAAAACAGCAGCACTTCAAAGTTGTTCAGCGGCGCGAAAATTACGACCAATGCCATCATGGAAAAGATTGCTCCAGACGCCCCAAGTGCCGCACCGTGCGAAAACCACATCAGAGTCTGCACAAGAAACGCCTGGACGACGCCTGTCGCCAAATAGACCAAAGTGAATACTAACCAACCCAACTTGCCCTCAAGCAACAGACCGAACGCCCACAGAAATACCATGTTGCCGATCAAGTGCCCGAACCCTTGGTGCATGAACATCGATGTGCACCACTGCCACGGCAGATAGCCTTGGCCATACTGCAACATTAAGCGATCCGCTGTAGAGAAATTGAAAACGGGTTTATACTCTTCCAGCAATTCATCTGGGCTTTCCCCTGCCTCGATCAGCTCGTTCGCTTTGGACTCCATTTCTTCCATGGAGTAGGAGCGGCCAGTTCGGTCAACAAAATGACTGATCTCGCTCCCATCAACTTCGTTCTCGTTAGGTAAACAGAAGCTGAAAAAGAAAATGACGTTCACCACAATTAGCGTGACGGTTGCGATCGGGTAGTGATATATCGGCGCGTCGGTGGAATATGGAATCAACATAAAAAGAATGTCCGATCATTCGTTTCGCGGCACAGAGCGGTTCCATCACGAAACCTCTGAAATCATGCTGCGTCTTGCAGATTACGATGAATTTAGGTATCGTAGATCTAGATTGTAACCTCACAGCCTTCCGAATGCTCTGCGCTGCTGGCTGTATCCATCCTTCCACAGTACGCCGAACCCAATCGGCGGCTCACTTCCTTTGACGGAGAATTCTCTATGGTTTCTCGTTGTTGCACTAGATTTAGTCGCGTTCCACTGGGATTCACTTTAGTCGAATTATTGGTCGTCATCGCCATCATCGGCGTGTTGGTTGGCCTGCTGCTGCCGGCGGTTCAATCGGCACGCGAGGCAGCGCGTCGGATGCAATGCAGTAACAATCTCAAGCAGGTTGGTTTGGCGCTGCATAATTATCACGATACTCACAAGAAGTTCCCGTACCTGCGAGGCGGTCGCAACAATCCCTCCAATCGTTGCGGCGATTACCATGGATTGGTAACCATGTTGCCTTTCTTCGAGCAAGGTCCGCGCGCGAATATGGAAAGTGGCGCTGCGGCGATTGACCCATTCAACAACGCGGCTCAAGTTTGGATGGGCGCGATCTCGACTCTTATTTGTCCCTCTGCCTCGCCGACGACCAATGCGCGATATACGACTCAACCGGTTCGTTCCTACCATTTTTCGATGGGTACGACGATCATCAACAACTACGCAGGCGTGACTAATGGGCTATTCAGCTATTCGGCTCCCGGCGCGTTACCAGCCAATGGGTGTATTGGACCGGGAACTCATAAGAGCTTTGCTGACATGACCGATGGCGCCAGCAATACAGTGGCCGTTGGCGAAAAAGGACATGGTGATGGCGGCGATCCCAATGCAACCAACGCAGCCACCAGTCCGCGGACCGTGATTGGGTTGGCGGTTTATCCTTACAATACGACGACTTTGAACAACACTCCGACTATTTGTTTGGCGACCGCTCGCGGCAAGAAATACATCTCAGGTACCATTTCCGGACGTTTTCCGGCTGACGAATTATGGGCGTTTGGTCATCCTCATTGGGCTGGATTCAACACAATTCTGCCTCCTAATAGTCCGTCGTGCTATGATTTGAACAACGTCAACCCCAGTAACGCATCTGGGTTATTTTCGCTCAGCAGCTTACACACCGGTGGTGTTAACGTTTGCATGGCTGATGGCAGCGTTCATTTTATTAGCGAGACGATCGACTGCGGCAATTATGGCGTGGCTCCAAATCGTAACTACGGAGTCTGGGGTGCGCTTGGCACGGTGTCGGGTGGTGAAGTCGCCAATTGGCAACAATAGGCTGTTGATCTTAAGCGTGTTGGGGGCAGCGGCATTGGCCGCTGCTTGCACAGTTCATATTTTTCGAACGTTTGTCAAGTGAGGAGTCCGCGATGCGCCGCTGGTTCTGTTTTTACGCGAGCGTTCAGGTACTTTGTCTGGCCGGGATGTTGCTGTCGGCTGGATGTTCAGGTGGCGGACTTACCGGTCTCTATCCGGTGCGAGGAACTGTGACGCTGAATGGAAAACCGCTCGAGGGTGCCACGATTACTTTTGTGGGCAAGGGTGACTTGCGACCTGCCACGGCGATATCGGGTTCCGACGGCAAATACGAACTGTTCACTTTGGATTCACCTGGAGCGCAACCGGGCAGCTATTCCGTGGTCGTGCAGAAGATGGAAGCACCCGCAGAAGCGAGCACGGCAGACGCTGGCTTCGATGCCCAGGGACGCGATTTGAGCATGGTTCAAGCCGCCGCGAATGTTGGCAAGGGTGCAGGCAAGAGCAAGGATTTGGTACCTCCAAAATATCTGAATCCAGAAACTACTCCGCTGAATTTCGAAGTGAAGAATTCATCGAATACGATAGAACTGAAGTTGGAATGAGTACGCGCTATTTTGCTCTCAACGCATGAGCGCGCACTCGGTTGAGCTGAGTTTACTACAAGCTTGGCCTGTCGAAAGGTGGCGGGGGCGCAGAGTTTTAGTTGCCGTCAGTGGCGGTCCCGACAGCGTCGCGGCTTTATGGGCGATTCTACGTACTGCGCCAAATCCTGATCTGATCTGCGTGGCGCATTTCAATCATCGCTGGCGCGGGCAGGCAAGTGATGACGATGCGCAGTTTGTTCGCGAACTGTGCCAGCGAACCTCCGTCAACCTAGTTGATAAAGCCGCCGAGCAAACGGATGTAGTGACCAAAAGCGAGGAGGCGGCTCGACTTTGTCGGTATCAATTCTTGATCGATGCCGCCTATCAAACCGGTTCTCAATTCGTGGTAACAGGTCATACTGCTGACGACCGAATCGAAACGGCATTGCATAATTTGTTACGAGGCTCGGGATTGGCGGGAATTGCCGGACCTCGCGCAATGCGATTGCTGAGTGAAGGTATCATGCTGGTCCGTCCGCTGCTGAGCGTCTTTCGTTGTCAGGTCCTGGATTACCTTTCCGCGCTCGATCAGGGCTATCGACTTGACGCGACCAATTGGGACGATCGCTTCTCGCGGAATTTTATCCGCACTAAATTGCTTCCATTAGCGCGACAGCATTATGTAAATGGGGTCGATCGCCAAATACTATCGCTTGCCGAAATTGCTCGTGAGTCGATTGATGCCTTAAGCGTCATCGCCGCGCGTTGGTTGGACCAGCAACCAATATCAAGCCCCGCGCTCGACGAGATCGTGCGACGATTTGAACTAGAGAATCCTTGGTATGTTATGCACAGCAGCTTAGTCGCAATGCCTGCGCCGGTAATCCGAGAAGCTCTCAAGCAAGTTTGGCAAGTCCGGGGCTGGCCTATGAAATCCATGAATCGCAAACATTGGCTGAGTGTCTACTCGGTGCTTGTGGCCAGTGACAGCGTGCAGTGTCCCCAACAACGACTGACATTGCCAGGCAACTTGCATGTCATGGTTTGTGGTCAGTTGCGAGTGATCGGCCGACGGCGAAAATGCTAGCCCAGCCAGTTGCGAGTCGAAAGTCTGTAGAATTTGTTAAGCAGGTTGTGTTTGCGGCTTGCGCAAGCCTTGATGGATTTTTGGCGGATGATTTGAGTATCGGTTGTGAATGTCTGTTTTGCGAAATAAGCTTGCCAGAGTTGAATTGCAGCGATTGCTAGCCTATTGAGTTGCCGATTCGAAATATGGATTTGAGCGCACGGAAAGCGCTTAGCTTTGATTCCAATGCCAAGACAACGGGACTTGTCCCGCAACTGTACTTGTCGAATCTTCTCGGCGCAAGTTAAGTGCCGCAGTCAAGGAACGACGAAAACTGCAAGGAGTTTAGCAGTGAGAAGGATATGGTTTCCCAGCCTCGCTCTGGCGCTAGGCTATGTTTCGATGAGCGGACTGGCCCAAGGCCAGTATGTAGGTTATCCTGCGCCCGGATACGGTAACGCGGGACTTGCACCTAGTTCTTACCCAATTCAATATTCGATGCCGCAGCAACAGCGGCAGATCCCCACGGTCCCAACTGCATTCACTGCCCAACAAGCGGCTCATCAGGGATGGGTTGGTCCGTACAATGGCCAATATCAACTGGTCGCACAATCTCAGCCGGCTCCGGTCGAGGCGGTGCATGTTCCCCAGGCCTTGGACAATCAAGCTTACGGGGCAAAACAGCACGCACCAGTTCCATCGGTGCAACCAGTTCCGATGCAATCCTATCCTATTCAGGGGCAATCGTATCCCGCCGGGCAACCATCGGCAGGCTGCAATTCCTGTGGACAAGCAGGCGTAAATCCAATGTATGGAGCGGCGGTAGCTCCAACAGCAATGGGCTACGGTTCGGATTGTGGTACTTGCGGCTACGGTGGCGCATACGGGCCAGGCACGGGCACAGCAGGACCATTCTACGGTGCTTTTTCACCAGCGATGAACGGAAATCGCAACTGGTTCGTTGGTGCGAACGCTTTGCTGTTCAATCGAGTTGACGATGACCGCATTGCGCTAACGTATGATACGGGAATGCCCAACGTCGATGTCCTGACCACGCGCAGCGCTCGCCTTGGTCTGCATTCGGGCTTTGAAATTTTTGGTGGTCGTTACTTCAATTGTGGTCGCAATGCAATCGTCGGAAGTTACTGGGGACTGTTCCCCAGCGACGCCATGGCGACAGCTACCACGAGTACGAACTTGCGATCGCGTCATCCGTTTGGCGAGTTGACCATGCCGGGCGGACCTACGGTATACGATTGGTACGATGGTGCGATCGTGCATCGCGTTCGACGCAGTGCTGAGTATCACAACGTCGAAGTCAATCTGTTAGGCTTTGGCGTTGGTGGTGCAGCTCGCTCGTTTGGTTGTGCCGTTGCGCCTCGCGCCGGTTACCTGTCGAGTATGTTCGCCGGTAATGGTGCAGGTACTTGCGGCGCTGGCGCACGTGGTACAGGCGCTTGCGGTGACTCGTGTGGTACAGGGTGTGGCTCGTGCGCGACCGCTTGCAATCCGTGCGTTGGTACGACGGGCCCTTGCGGTTTCGTCCCACCGGGCTGCAGCAGTCGTCTGAACTTGACTTGGTTGGCTGGTTTCCGTTACTTCCGCTTTGAAGATAATTTTCAATATGCGGCCAGTTCCGCAGACGCAGCCTTCACTGGTGGTGCCGACGATATCTACTATGATATCAATACGACAAATGATTTAGCTGGTTTCCAGCTTGGTGGAATAGGAAACGTTTGCGTTGGCAAGCGCATCAACCTCTGGGGTAGCAGCAAGGTCGGTGTGTACAACAATCGTTCGACCCTGTTCACTCGAATTGCAACCAACGAAGTGCCACCCGACTATGCCACGATTACCGCACCCAATGCGTACTTTGGTAACAACTACTTGGTTGACGTCTATAAAAATGACGTTGCCTTGTTAGGTGAACTGGGATGTGGCGTTGGTGTGTGCATGTCCCGTGGTTTCAGTGCGACGGTTGGTTACCGGATCATCGGGGCCTCTGGAGTTGCGACCGCAGTATCGCAGATTCCGTTCAACATGTCGCACTTAGGAAACGTTGCGGACTATAACAACAACAGCTCGCTAATTTTGCATGGTTTACAAATCGGTGGCGTGTATAACTTCTAGCACGCGTCCGGACTGCTGATTCCGGCAGAACAAGTTTGCTCTTGGCAAAGCATGGCGGCACTGGGAAACCAGCGCCGCCATTTTGCGTTTCTAGGTGCATACCCTTGCGCGATCACTAATTGGGACCTTGTTGCGAGCTGACTATTGTTGGCGCACAACGGCAGTTACAATAGTCTTGTCTGATGATGGCGGCGGTATTTCCCCAGCGAGGTGCAAAGCAATGTTGAAGATAAAACGAATGCGACTGGCGATGGTTGTTGCGTCGATCGCATTTTGGTTGCCGCCGATGAACGTTGGGATCGGCCAAGTCGTGCAACTGCCGAGCGTACGTAGTTTCGGTTATAGCGGAACGGTAACCGTTCCCGATGCGGGCTTGGTGAATCTCGGTGGAATATCCAGGGGAGCCAGCGGCAGCTCGGCGATGATTCCCAGTCGGGCGACCGGAAGTTCCCGCGGTGCAGCGCAAGCCAACGTCTCAGCAGTGATCATCGACCTCAAAGCGATCGACGATATGCTGCTGAACTCAACGGCACCGCCTGCGATTGTCGCCAATCCAAACGGATTGATACCAAATACGCTTGGACCGCCCAGCATCACGAATTCGCAGCGCGTGATTGTGCCACCTGATCCCAATGCGTGGCAAATGGCATTGGCGCGTTCACCTGCCAATTCGCCCAAGTTGGACACAGCCATCGAAGAAGATATTAGGTATTATCTGAATGAAGCTGAAGACGCCGTGCGTCAAAATCGATTGGCCACTGCGCGGGTATTCCATCGCTTGGCAATTGAGCGCATGACGCCCCAGATGCGAGCTCGTATGAGCCAACGGGCCGACGAAATTCGCCAAGCATCGACAAATCAAATCATCAAGCAGAAAACAGGACGAGTGCCGGTAGCAAACGACTCAACCAGCGCAACCAATCCAGAACAGTCGCCTCGCCCTCGTTTCTAACTCCCTGCCCCAAACCGTTTTGCAGCGGTTCGATTGTTTCGCGCGAGTTGGTGTCGAAAACTTACCTGGACGAGCTTCCCAGTCGCCATGATTGAGGTCGTCATGTTAGATTATGAGCGACGAAGTAATTCTTTTTTTCTTGTATCATTTAGTTAAATGAGAGAATTCAAGGTGCATGAATTGTTGACCAATCGACGTGGATTTGTAGCAACCGCGCTAGTCGGCGGTGCGGCATTGGCGGCTACAGGTGCAGGAACTGTTGCGCTAGCAGCCGACGATATCACGGCCCCCAAATTTCGTTATTGCCTCAACATGAGCACGATTAATAGTTCGCAAATTCCCTTGCGCGAGCAACTAAAAATTGCGTCTCAGGCGGGCTACGACAGTGTCGAACTGTGGCTGCGCGACGCTGATACCTACGAAAAGAACGGTGGCGACCTCAAGTCCGTGCGCAAAGAATTGGATGATCTTGGCCTGGGTGTGGATAGTGCGATCGCATTCGGAAAGTGGATCGTCGACGACGACAAGCAGCGCGCCGCTGGGCTGGAAACTTGCAAACGCGATATGGACCGATTGCGACAGCTTGGTGGTCGGCGGATGGCCGCACCGCCGTCCGGTGCAACCGACCTCGGTCCAAGCGGCAAGAAGATCGATTTGGACCACGCAGCCACGCGCTATGCGGCTTTGCTGGAACTGGGCCGCTCGCAAGAGGTCATTCCGCAAGTTGAATTGTGGGGGTTCTCCAAGAACCTTTCCAAGTTGGCCGAAGTACTTTACATCGCCGCGGCCGCCAATAGCGCGGATGCTTGCATACTGCTGGATGTATATCACTTGTATAAAGGTGGCAGTGACTTTAGTAACCTAGGATTGGTGCCCGGTACTAAGATGCATTGTTTGCACATGAACGACTATCCCGCCACGCCGCCACGCGATTCGATCGCCGACCGAGATCGAGTTTATCCCGGTGACGGAGTTGCCCCCATGGACCATATTTTGCAAACGTTGGTCCGCGGCGGGTTCAGCGGCACGCTAAGCCTCGAATTGTTCAATCGCACTTACTGGGCGCAAGATCCGCACGAAGTAGCGCGAACGGGACTCGCCAAAATGAAGGCCGCTGTCGCCTCCGCATTTCGTGCGCGCTGATGCCGTTGTTGATCACGAAACGATTCGGTGCTATTAAACATCGAAACAGCATACCGGCTGAATATCGACATTTCGCCTATCCTCAAGCTACCTACAGCACGTTCGAGCCACGCAGCTAAATCGGGACAGAGAATCTCCCAGAGCGTAGTGAGCGTGTGTTTGCACGTTGGAGAGAATGATGAACCGATCACCTGATGCTGGGCCTGTTTGCAAGTTTGGCATTTCGTCGCTGATATTTGAGGCTATGTTGTGGAGCGTTGTTGGCATCGTATGGGCACAGATTTCGACCAGCGAAGGTTTAGCTCAGGCCAATGATCAACGCTTGCACAAATTCGATCGAGTTCAGGATTCGGCAAAGTACTCGTACGCATATCAATGGTTGGATATTGCAGAGGAAGCAACCGCTCGCGACGTCGATCGTTTTGGTGCGCGACCCACGATCATCGCTCGTACATTATCGATTTGGGCTACTGCCATGTACGATGCTTGGGCAGCCTATGATGCGCAGGCTGTCGGTTCTCGGCTTGGTGGCCAACTGCGCAGGCCACCCAACGAACGCACGCTGCGCAACAAAGAAATTGCCATTAGTTATGCGTCGTTTCGCGCATTGGACTTTGTGTATCCAGAATCTCGGCAGTGGCTCGCTGGCGAAATGCGGCGGTTGGGATTCGATCCCGAAGTAAATTCGCTCGATTTGACAACGCCGGTGGGTGTGGGAATTCGCGCCGCCAACGCGGTAATCGAATATCGCAAGCATGACGGCGCCAATCAACTTGGCAACGAAGCAGGAGGTGATGGACTTCCCTATTCCGATTACACTTTTTACCAGCCGATCAATCCGCCAGACAAGATTATCGATCCGGATCGCTGGCAACCCATCACGTTTACTCGGCCCGATGGCACGAAGTTTACGCCTGGCTTCTTGACGCCCCATTGGTATCGAGTCAAGACTTTTGCATTGGACAGTAGTGCCCAGTTTCGTCCTGGGCCACCTCCCAAGACAACCACCGACGACGCAGAGCTTCGACGACAAACAGAGCAGGTATTGCGTTACAATCAGTCGTTGACGAATCAGCAAAAAGCCATCGTTGAATTCATGCGCGATGGACCGCGCTCGACGGGCCAAAGCGGCCATTGGCTTAGATTCGCACAAGATGTCTCGCGCCGAGATAAACACGACTTGGACAAGGACATAAAGTTGTTTTTCTGCATTGCCAACGTGGCTTCCGATGCATTCATTTCGTGCTGGGAAACCAAGCGCTATTACGATTCATCGCGTCCCTGGACATTGGTGCGGCATTACTATCGAGGACAGACGATTCGAGGCTGGGCAGGTCCGACGGGTGGCGTCGTTCAGATGCCTGCGGAGCAATGGCATCCCTATTCTCCATATGTGTTCATCACGCCTCCGTTTCCAGGTTACACCAGCGGCCACGCAACGGTCAGCGGTGCATGTTCGAAAACACTTGAGCTGTTCACAGGAACCGATCAATTTGGTTTTATCGAACGTCGCAAGCATTGTGAACTGACAGAAACGAATGCTGGCGATCTGATGACACTCGAATTGCCGACATGGAGCGCGACGGCGGAGATGGCAGCTTTGTCGCGCGCACTTGGCGGCTACCACATTCCTATCGACAATGATGTCGGGATCAAAGTTGGGCGTGAATTAGCGAATTGGAGCTGGCCAAAATTTCAAGCCTATTTCGCTGGATCGGCCACAGTCCGCCCGTGAATTCCGTGGTGAGCATTTGATGCAGTATCGAGTACTGGGAAAGACCGGCATCCAGGTTTCAGTCATTGCGTTTGGCGCCGGTCCGATCTCGACGCTAATGGTGGGCGAAGAGCGATGTTTGCAGACGCAGGTGGTTCGGCACGCTCTTGAGTGTGGCATCAATTGGTTTGACACCGCAGCCACTTATGGTCAAGGTGCTTCGGAAATCAGCCTCGGGCTGGCGCTCAAAGAAATTGCGCCCGAACGGATGCCACATATCGCGACCAAGGTTCGTTTTTCACCTGAAGACTTAAGTGATATTCTCGGCGCCGCGCGACGATCTCTAACCGAAAGTCTACGGCGTTTGCAAGTTTCCAATGTTACGTTGCTTCAGCTCCACAACTCGATCACTCCGCAGCGAGGCGACGAGCCTACGAGCATCGCGCCGCAGGATGTGCTTGGGCCCAATGGAGTTGCACAGGCATTCGCACAATTGCGGGATGAAGGCTATGTTCGTTTTTTGGGATTTACAGGCTTGGGGCATCCGGACAGCATGGCGCAGATTGCATGTTCGGGGCGATTCGAAACGATCCAAGTTCCCTACCATATGCTGAACCCAAGCGCCGGCAGGTGTATGCCCGCGGAATTTATGGAAACCAATTATGGAAATATTATCGATGTTTGTGCGCGACAAAGCTTGGGCGTTTTCGTGATTCGCGTTCTCGCGGGCGGAGCGCTGGCCGGCAACGAACCTAGCCCGCATACTTACAAGACGCCTTTTTTTCCACTCGATTTGTATTTGCGCGATCGCCAGCGAGCTGACGAATTAGTCGCTGGATACCTTGGCAGAGACGAGCTCGCGCGTCAAGCAATTCGATTTTCGATCACACATACGCAAGTTCAGGCGGCGATTATTGGTTTCGCGTCGAATTCTCAAATTGACGAGGCAGTAAAGGCACTCCCGCACCGCTCGCCTATAACGCGTTCGCGAGATGCATTTTTGTTCACTTAGGGCCTGTCGGTAGAAAAACTCAGCACGAGTTCTTTGTCTGCATTGCGCGCACGTAGTCCGCCAGTTCTTGGACGGTTTCTACATTGAGGATTTGGTCGTCGACAGCAATTTTGAAATCGCGTTCTATTTCCACGGTCAACTCAGCCATCCCAACTGAATCGACGCCTACCAACACCAAACTGTCTGACAACTGCGGGTTACCGCCAAATTTATTGACTAATTGGTCGAGTAACTTTTGTTCAATGGATTCCACAAGCCAATCCTTAACTCATTAATCGAGCCGAATCGGCTCCATGCCAGCAAGTTCTACCTGCCAGCTACCTGGTACAATTAGGGTCAGCCGACCAGCTACTTGATGTCTTCAGTAGCCTTGAGCCCGGCGTAGTTTACCGCATTTGTGTCTTGAGCCAAAGATGGCGTTTTTTCATGGACTTGGTTCATCCGAAAAACGAAGTACCATGGAATGCAAATTACCAAAATTACCAGCCCCAAACCGACCAAGCCCTCGTTTTTCAGCCGTCCGCCAAGCCGTTCAATCGGCTCTCTTACTCCGGCAGATCGTTCTTGTACTAAGACCCAGAGGTCGGTTTTCGAGCGATCGCTCAAATCCGTGCTATCACGACTAGGCAAGTGTACTTCTTGCATCGCGGCAATCCACTCACCCTGGAAAACTTCGCCGTTGGTTTTCATTGCGGCTGGATCGAGATACGATTCCATCCCGGTCTTGCGCAGTTTTGCTAATTGGCCTGCGTCGATCACAGGAGGAATATCCAACGAGTCATTGGAGCCGACAAGAGTCCCCGGTCTCATTTGCGCGCGCAACAAAGGATGCTGCAACAGCGTGCCTTCCATCCCCTGGCGACCATCGACAAACACCAAGATCCGGTCGTCTCCCTGTTGATAGCTGGTGTCTAGCAATAGATGAAAATCTCCTAGATTGATCGTCAATACGACAATTCCAATCGGCGTTCCGTCCGACTCGGCGTCCGCTGTGTCGCGCCAGATCGGAGCGCTGATGGCGACTTTCCATTTTCCGGTCGACGTGCTGCGAAAAACTGATGAAAAATGGGTACTTCGAATCGCAGCAGGGCGAACTTGCAACTGGTTGGGTTTCAGATCTTCCTGCAGGCCAGTAAAGTACGTTCGATAGGCAAAGTTTTTCCCTATAGGACTATTCGTCTTAGCTTCTTCTGGATCGTAGTAGTCGATGGCTAAATTATTGCCTAGTGCATCGAGCACCAAGAGACTGCTGAATATCGCGGATTTTCCTCCGGCCGAGTTGTCGTCCACGATTTCATCCAGTCGACTGGCCAGGTATTCGTTGAGTTTTCTGAGTTGTGGGATTTCGGCGAATCGCGCTATGTCGGCTTGATTGTCTCGAACTCGTGCAATGTCGCGCAGCGATTGTTCTGTTGCCTCGAAGGCCTCAGTGATTAGCTCGCGAAGTCTCTCGCGATTACTTTCCGCCTCTACGGTACGAAACAAATCAGCGATCTCTCCTTCGAGTGAACTGGCTGCGAATTTGGCTGCAAACTGGTTACTCATGAGCGCCCAATGTTGAACGCGTTCCAATGATTCCCGTTTTGCAATCGAAATGCCGCGGAGGAAGAAAACCATCATCATCGTCAGCAGCAGCAGTGGCCCAACAATTCCCAGCAGGTAGAGTGGTCGCCGAACTCGAGCAATTTCGCGACGTGCGACTGCTTCCAGAACTTGCTGTACGTTGGCGTATCGATCCATCGGCTGCTTAGCTAGACAGCGATCAACGATTTGGCACAGGGCCTTGTCGGCTCGTGAAAGCTTGTAATGCGATCGCGGTGCAGGTGAGTCAAAGATCGCATTCCGGTAACGTTCCAGACGTTCGGGTAGCGAGGCGGCGGTATCCAGTTTTTCAACGACGTGCGGCGAACGATAAGGTGGCGTGCCTACCAGCATCGTGTGCAAAATTGCTCCCAACGCATATACGTCCCAACCGGCATCTGCCGACGCCGCCAAATCGGCTTGCTCCGGTGCCATGTAAAATAAAGTACCCAACGACGGTGACTGTTCGTGCGACATGCGACTTTGCCCGAAATCGGCCAGTCGCGGTCGCCAATCGTGATCCAGCAGCACATTAGCCGGCTTGAGGTCGCAGTGCAATACGCCCTTGCCGTGAGCGAAATTCAGTCCTTCGGCAATTTGGCGAAAAATCGCAATTGACTCCGTGACAGTTAACCTACCTCGCTGACGGATAAGGTCCTCCAATGAGCCGTTCTCCAAAAACTCCATCACATAGTACGGTGGCTCAGCTTCCCAACCGACCGTCAGCACTTGGACGATATACCTGCCGGTCGACATGTTGACCAAGTGTTTGACTTCGCGGCCTAACAACGACCAGTTAACTCCACCTCGATGCAGATAAAACTTGATCGCCACTTCGCGCGAAGTATTGAGGTCGCGTCCCTTCCAAACTTGACCAAATGCACCCTGTCCCAGCAGTTTTTCGATGCGTACTCCTGGCACTTCTGCTGGTGGAACAGTTGCGTTCAGGCTCAAGCGTTCAGCCGCGCGCAGCTCACCCATGGTCTGCTGTAGTGTGAAATCAGAGGACATTCGGCAGTGATTTTCCTTGCGGTCATTCAGGCTAAAGCGGTAGGCGTCCAATATTGTTGGACGTGCAATCTCACTTCTTGGTTCAAAATTATAAACGTCGAACGGTTCTCACGTTATCGAGTTTCGGCAAATTCTTGGCCCTCAGTTCACCACAGTTTTCTTTGTCGCAGTGTTGCCTACCATTTATTCGCTCGCGAATCGCTATTTATGACGCTTTGTTTCATTGTGTCATCACTTGCTAGGCCGATCGCGATGGGGGTGGGCGAAACGAGTCTGCAATCCATATATAATCACTGCTGGTTCGAAGAATCGGGTAGGTACGGGTTAAACGAGTTCTGGCCACACCAGTACGAGCCAGGGACGATCGGGCGAAATCCTGCTTTGGCCACGGCAACTGTACCGAATCCTCTGCTGACTACCTCGCCAATTTTACTCTCTAGATAGATCCTATAGCGGCCGAGCTCAATGAACATCCTGCCACACTACCGGTTCGCAGCCTTGTGCTGGTTTAGAAAGAGTAAGCGGAAGGGCGCTAGCCTCCGGCGCGGCGGCTGTTGCCAGACGTGCGATGCAAACCCAACTGGCAAGTCGCGTCAAAACAGCCTGGTAGCCAAAACTCCCGTGCCGGGGGCTAGCACCCTTCCGCTCACCGTTTTCGGGCTAGCGTTGTGCTGCTTTTTCTGCGGAGTTTCTTTCTCAGATGCGATATCCCAGGACGCAAAAAAAACTCGCTCTACCTGGGGCAGCAACCTGTGGCGCGCCACCCAACTGCTGTCGTTATACAAAGTACTGGATCGAGAGGGGCCGCTGACCAAAGATGCGATGTGGCTGGCCGCTGGGTATCCATGGGGAATTGACCAACCGCTGACCAGCCAAGAACTGAAATCTGCGGTCGGTCGATTGGCAAGCATTTGTCTGTCCAGCAACGGCAAGCCAACCATTACAACCGCCTCGGCAATTTCGTCGCAACATCTCCGATCTGTTCTTGCCTCCATCAATCCTCAGTGGGCATTCGTGGTGGACCGAACCCCAATTCAGAACCCGCACAGCATTACTGCGGGTGAGTTTGCTTTGGTCGCTTACGAACTGCTCAAGTAATAGAATTTCGACCGATGTGGAATTGCAAAGCTAGGGCAAATGCCGAGAATCGTTTTAGTATTTAAGGTTTTCTTGGGTTTCTCAGCTGCCAAATATCGAGTCACTTAAAATGTACCCTTACTCAAGCCAACGTTCATGAACAGCCATACCGTGGAACGTGTACAATCGGCGTCGACGCAGATTCCCGACCAACGAGGACGCTTTGGGGAGTTTGGCGGACGATTTGTGCCGGAGACATTGACGCGTGCACTGGTTGAGCTGGAATCCGCATACGCTGCGGCCCGCAAGGATCCAACATTTCATGTCGAATTGAACGAATTGCTCAAACGATTCGTCGGGCGTCCATCACCATTATATCATGCGCAACGGTTGACTAAACTGGCCGGCGGTGCGCAAATTTGGTTCAAGCGTGAAGATCTCAATCATACCGGTGCTCACAAGATTAATAACACGCTTGGTCAAGCTCTGTTGACCTTGCGCATGGGCAAGAAAAGAGTGATCGCGGAAACGGGAGCCGGTCAACATGGAGTTGCGACGGCCACGGCCTGTGCACATTTCGGATTGCCGTGCGTCGTGTACATGGGCGCCGAAGATGTGCGACGCCAAAAGCCCAATGTGTTTAGCATGCGATTGATGGGCGCCGAAGTTCGCCCGGTCACCAGCGGATCGAAAACACTGCGCGATGCCGTGAACGAAGCGATGCGAGATTGGATGGCCTCGGTCGAGAATACTCACTATATCATTGGCTCGGTAATCGGTCCGCATCCGTTTCCCATGATGGTGCGCGACTTTCAATCGGTGATCGGACGCGAGGCACGCGCTCAGTGCCAAGAGACCTTTCATCGCTTGCCAGACACCGTTGTGGCGTGCGTCGGCGGTGGATCGAATGCTGCGGGAATGTTTTTCCCGTTCATTGAAGATGCTTCAGTTCGCTTGATCGGAGTGGAAGCTGGAGGGCGTTCGAGCAGCTCGGGCGAGCACGCGGCACCTTTATCGCTGGGTACTCCTGGGGTCTTGCATGGCAGCTACAGTTACGTCATGCAGGATCGCGACGGCCAGACCTCGCCGGTCCATTCAATTTCCGCCGGATTGGATTATCCCGGAGTTGGTCCGGAACATAGTTACTGGAAAGACAGCGGGCGAGTCGAATATACGTTTTGTCGCGATGATGATGCCTTGGCGACGTTCGACAAAGTGGCTCGTAACGAAGGCATCCTGCCGGCGCTGGAGTCGTGTCATGCGGTCGCCAAAGCGATTGAGATTGCCGGGACGATGAACGCAGAACAAAACTTGCTGATTTGTTTGAGCGGACGCGGAGATAAAGATGCTGCCGAGATTGCTCGCTTGAAGGGACAAGACTACTAGCATGTCTGTTATTGACGAACGATTTGCCGATTTGCGAGCCTCGGGACGAAAAGCATTTATTCCATTTATCACAGCAGGCGATCCGTCACTGGACATGACTGGGCGACTGCTGCTACGGCTGAGCCAATGCGGTGCGGCCATTGCGGAAGTCGGCATTCCCTACAGCGATCCAATCGCCGACGGCCCAGTCATACAAGCATCCTATACGCGAGCACTTGAGGCTGGCATAAAACTGGAGGATATCTTTGCGACGATCGCGCGCGTAGTTCCACAAGTGAAAATGCCGATCGTATCCATGGTCAGCTATGCGATCGTGAATCGACTTGGTCCTCAACGATACGTCGAAGATGCTCAGCGCTGTGGGTTCAGCGGAGCCATCGTTCCCGATTTACTGGTTGAAGAAGGTGACGAACTGCGCGAAATATGTCGTCAGCGTGATTTTAGTTTGATTCATCTGGTAACGCCGACCACGCCTCGCCAGCGAATGCTGCGCATCGCCGAGTGCAGCACGGGTTTTATCTATTTCGTATCGGTGACTGGAATTACAGGTGAGCGAACGGAATTGCCACAAGAATTGTACGAGCAAGTGGCGTGGTTGCGCGAGCGAACAGAGATTCCGATATGCATCGGGTTCGGCATCAGTCGCGTCGAGCACGTCCGGCAACTGGCACCGGTCGCCGATGGATTGATCGTTGGGTCGGCGATCGTGCGCAAATTTGTTGAAGCGAATGACCCCGAAGTTGCCCTGGCTCAGGTCGATGAATTAGCGCGCGCACTGATCGGTGCCATGGGGTAGTCCCCGAATCCTGCCGACTCAATGCGGAGTACCTGTCATCGCCAAGTCGAGATTGAAGAAACGATCGGACTGTGTACCGATTCGTCGCATCGATTCTTAGCTGGAATGCCAAATGCCATTGGAGAAAACTCAGCATGCGGGAAATCTTGACGACCCGGATGTTGCGCACAACATGCTCAGCAAACTTGGTTGCGTCGACATTCCGCGTTCGACCTCGAGCCTCAAGCAGGTTCTGGAGGTGGGACTAACCGAGGATCTGTTCGTAATGCTGGTGCGTCAGTTGGCGAGTGTGTTGCTTCAATGTGCTGATCCCGATGGTGTGCTGTGTCATCTTCAGCGATTTATCGCGGCCAGCCGCTCGCCGCAGTCGCTGGTGTCGCTGTTCGAACGCGACCCTGAGTCGTTGGCGTCTCTGACAACGATTCTTTCCACCAGCCAGTATTTGGCCCAACAACTGGTGCGCGATCCCGAAGTATTCGACTTGCTGCGATTGACCGAAGGTCAACCAGTGGCTCGCGATATCTTGGTCGATGAAATCGCGACCGAGGTGGACGCTGCGCTCGATGAGGGACAAGTGATGCGCATTCTGCGCACGTACAAACATCGCGAAACGATGCGCATCGCATACGGTGATTTTGTGGGCCAGATGCCATTGGAAGTCGTTACGCAACAGATTTCTACCTTGGCCGAAGCAATCGTCGAAGGGGCGCTGCGCGCCGCGTGGCGAGACTGTATTGCGTGGCGGGGACAGCCGCTGCGTTCCGACGGCCAACTTGCCAGATTTTCAGTAATCGCGCTCGGCAAGCTCGGCGGAACCGAGCTGAATTATTCCAGCGATATCGACGTGGTCTTTGTGGCCGACATACAAGGGCACACCGAACATCCTCGACCGATCGAGAATTCAGAATTTTTCTTACGACTAGCTCGGCAGTTGATCAAATTGCTGAGCGAATCTACAGCGCTGGGGCACGCTTATCGAGTCGACATGAGATTGCGACCTGACGGCGCACAAGGTGCATTGGTAATTGGACTGCACGAGGCGCTGCACTACTATGACAGCGCCGGACGAACTTGGGAACGGCAGGCATTTGTCAAAGCTCGCGCGATTGCCGGCGACAGCGAGCTTGGCAATGAGTTCATCGAACGTTTACAGCCGTGGATATACCGCACTTACCTTAATCGAGCAGATATTACCGGTTTGGCTGCACTTAAACGACGGATAGAACGGCGATCCAACCAGTCTGGACAAGATGATCGTAATGTGAAAACGGGCAAAGGAGGAATCCGGGATATTGAATTTGCGATCCAATTTCTGCAGTTGCTCAATGGAAGCGAGTCCCAATCGGTGCGCGGAGCAAACACGCTGAATGTAATCGCTCAACTTGAGCAGCATGGTTGCTTGACGGCACCGGAACGATCCATACTGGAGTCCAACTACCGATTTTTGCGCAGGATCGAGCACCTGCTGCAGATCATGTTCGATTCGCAAACCCATATGCTGCCTACCGATCCAGTGGAAGTTCGCCGATTCGCGTTGCGCGCTGGCTATCGCGATCGCGCAAATGCGAGTGCGGCCACACAATTCATCAATGAATATGTGGATCGCACCGCGAAGAACCGAAAAATACTCGACCATTTGCTGCACGACGCATTTGGGGGCGAAGCCAACGTTGCTGAGGAAAGCGATCTGATCTTGGACCCCGAGCCCAGCCTCGAGTCGATCGACCGCGTGTTAGCGAGATTTGGATTTCGCGATGCACAACGAGCGCACCAGATACTGATGGAGTTAGCCCGCGAATCGATTTCATTCTTGTCCACGCGTCGCTGTCGCCATTTTCTCGCTGCGATTGCTCCCCAGTTGCTCGCCACGATCGCTCGCACACCTTCGCCGGACGATACGTTGGTAAAGTTGGCGTTGGTCAGCGAGTCGATTGGCGGCAAAGCGGTGCTGTGGGAATTGTTCAGCGTCAATTCACCCAGTATGGAGCTGTGCGTTCGGTTATGCGCCTGCAGCCCGTATCTGGTAGGCATCTTAGTTGGCAATCCGGGCATGATCGACGAACTGATGGACTCGCTGATGCTCGATCGTTTGCCGAACTACGATGAACTGGACGAGTTACTCGCCGAAACGTGCCGTAACGCCGACGATATCGCGCCGATGCTGCATAGTTTTAAGAACGCGATGCATCTTCGCGTGGGCATTCGCGACATACTTGCCAAAGAAACGATCGAGAGCACGCATCGTTGTCTGGCGGAAATTGCAGAAGTTTGCTTGAAGCAAGTAATTGAGCAAGAATATCACAAACTTGTGCGCAAGCTAGGTCTGCCCATCGTCGGCGAAGGAGCCAGCGCCGGTCAGCCGGCGGAATTGATCGTACTGGCAGTTGGCAAGTTAGGTGGCAACGAACCCAATTACCACAGTGATCTCGATGTCCTATTTCTATTCGACGGTGATGGTCAAACTCGCTCGATAGTGCCTAGCCGTCGCTACCAACCAACGACGAATCGGCATTTCTTTAATCAACTGGCCCAGCGCATCGTACAAACGATGACGCACCTGGGCGTCGGAGGCCGATTGTTTGACCTCGATGCTCGCTTGCGTCCCTCCGGCTCGAGCGGAGTATTAGCGATTACGGTCGCCGACTTGCAAGCCTACTTTTTTGAGGAACATGGCCAGCTATGGGAACGCCAGTCGCTGTGCAAAGCCCGCGCGGTGTGGGGCAGTTCGGCAGGCCGCCTGGCAGCAACCCTAGCCGTGCACGAGATTCTAACTCGATTCGATTGGCAGCCGGAAATGCTTGAGGAAATTCGGCAAAAACGTTATCGATATCAACACGGAGCTGCCGAGTCGAATTTGAAACGCAGCTTAGGTGGGACGGTTGACATTGAATTCATCGTGCAAATGCTGCAGTTGCAACACGCGGGACAGAATTCTCTATTGCTCGAACCCAATACGATCGAGGCGCTACAAAAACTGTGCGAACACGGATTGATCTCCACAGAGGATGCGAATACGCTGCGCGAAAACTATCGATTCTTGAGGAGCATCGAATCGGGTTTACGCTTGATGGACTTGGCCGCGCGGCACGATTTACCGACTGATCGCGATCAACTGCGGCAGCTTGCGTTCTTGTTGGGTTATCACGAAGATGAGTCGATCGACGAGCGCTGCCGCCGCGTACGGGTGGAGAATCGCCAGCTATTTGATATCTACTTTGCCGAAGGGGAGCAGAATTGACAATCTCTTGTTGCCGATTATTCGTAATGCTGACACTCGCCTGCATCGCTGGGTGCTTGGCGCGAAACGCCAACGCTGCCGATACACCGGTTCCCAATGTCGTCGTGATTCTTGCCGATGACTTGGGCTACGGAGACCTGGGTTGTTACGGTCATCAGCGATTCAAAACACCGAACCTGGATCAAATGGCCGCGCAAGGTGCTCGGTTGACACAATTTAATACCCCCGCTCCGTTCTGCGCGCCAACAAGATCGGCGCTGATGACCGGACGTTATCCCTTTCGTTCGGGCATGACTCAAAATCCAGCACCCGATGGGCCGGCAGGAGCTGACTCAATTTCGCTTGCAGTCAGCGAAATCACTTTGGCACAAATTCTGCGTTCTGCTGGCTACGCGACCGGAATTGTAGGTAAGTGGCATCTCGGACACAAACCAGCCAGTCTACCCACCGACCGCGGATTCGATGAATATTTCGGCATTCCCTACTCAAATGATATGCGGCCCGTCAAACTGGTCGACGGCAGCAAGACGGTGGAATATCCAGTGGTCCAGGCCACGCTCACACAACGTTACACCGACCGCGCGGTTCAGTTCATCGAACGAAACAAGTCTCGTCCGTTCTTTCTGTACTTCGCACAAGCAATGCCACACAAGCCGTTGGCCGCATCGGAGAAAATGTACCAAAAAAGTGGTCAAGGACTGTATGCCGATGTGCTCGCCGAACTCGACCAGAGCGTGGGAGAGGTGTTGTCGAGCTTGAAGGCCAATGGAATTGACGATCGTACATTAGTGATATTCACCAGCGATAACGGTCCCTGGTTTGGCGGCAGCACCGGTGGCCTGCGAGGAATGAAAGGGAGCAGTTGGGAAGGTGGTTATCGCGTTCCCATGATCGCACGCTGGCCCGGAAAAATCCCGGCTGGCCATATCAGTCATCAACACGCGGTCACGATGGATATCTTTACAACGGTATTGGCGGCTTGTCGCGTGAAAACTCCTGACAGTCGCAAGATCGACGGGCTGGACATGATGTCCATACTAACCAGCGCGGCACCATCACCTCATGACTTTGTGCTGGGACACCAAGGACCTCGCTTGGCGACGATACGCGACCAACGCTGGAAACTGCATGTATTAGCTGCCAATCAAATGCGGTTCAATCGCAATAACACCGGTCGCTGGATCGACCCACGCGCTCCTGACGGTGTAACGATTCTCGCACCTTACGAACAATATCAGCCCAGCGATTTCCCGGGACTCGACTCGGGTGTTGCCGCGGCTCCGATGCAGTTATTCGATCTTCAGGCTGATCCAGGCGAACAGCGCAACGTGGCGACGGAGTTCCCGCACGAAGTCACCCGTTTGAAAACTGCCTATGATCGAATGATTCAACTTTGATGCAGAGTACTTGTCCACATCGGTTCATTCACCGATTAACCTAGCGACGTGATTTGCTATTTGCACTATATTCCCTGGAGATCCGTAATATGTTGTATCGAAGTTGCTTTTCTGCGATCGTGGCGATTGGAGTATTGATGGGAACCGTTTCACCTCTGTTGCGCAGCGAAGAATTGCGTGTATTCATCTCGGCTTTTGCGGCAGGGAATGAAGGAGCGATTCATGCATTTCAGTTGGATTTGGAATCAGGCAAGCTGCGCCCGACAAATCGTACCGCAGACATTGAACATCCATTCTTTCTGGCTGTGTCGCCCAATAATAAGTTTCTGTATTCGATTCACGCCCCGGGTAAGTTTGGTGGGACGCAGGACGAACAGGTAACGGCGTTCGAGATCATCGACAAAGAGGGACGACTTCGTTTGCTGAATCGTCGAACATCGCGGGGTACGGCCTCGTGCTATCTGGATGTTGACCAAGCTGGCAAGTCGCTGGTGGTGGCGAATTATCTGAATGGAAGTTTGGCGTCCTTTGCTATTCAGCCAGACGGTTCGCTCAGTGAGCCGGTTACGTTCGTTCAGCACGTTGGTTCGAGCGTCAATGAGGATCGACAATCTAGCCCCCATGCTCATTGCAGTGTGATCAGTCCGGATGGCCGTTTTGTGCTCGCAGCGGACCTTGGCCTGGATCAGATTCTTTGTTATCAGCTCGCTGCATCGAACAGTTCGCTCACGCCCAACCAGCAGGCGTTCGTGCGCACGCTACCGGGAGCCGGTCCCAGACACCTGACCTTTCATCCCCATGGAAAGTTTACGTACGTGATCAATGAACTCGCCAATTCCGTGACTGCTTTTGATTTCCACCGTGACACTGGTTTCCTGACCGAACGAAGTACGATTTCGACTTTGCCAAGCGATTTCACGGGCAAGAGTTACTGCGCTGATTTGAAGATCACTCCCGATGGTCGGTTCCTGTACGGTACCAATCGCGGTCACGACAGCTTGGCAGCCTACCGAATCGCTCAAGACGGTTCGTTGACATTAATTGGCATTGAGCCGAGTCTAGGAAAAGGTCCACAAAATTTGGCGATTACCCCCAACGGACAATTGTTGTTGTGTGCGAACATGCCTGGAAACAATGTCGTTGTATTTCGCATTGATCCGAATTCCGGCAAACTGACTCGTACTGGCGAATTGATTTCATTGCCCAGCCCTTCGTGCATCATGATTCGCTGAACGCGCGATCCGTCGCTAAACTGTGTACCCAAGAGTTTGGCATGCGTTATGCGCGAGCTTGCGCAGTTGGTCGATCAATTGGGCCGGAAATAGGCAGAAACTGAACTCTCGCGACTGCAGAGCATTGCGAATCCGCATCTGCGAACTCAGTTGATCCAAATTGCGCTGAACGTCTTCGATTTGCGATGCATTAAACGTTTCGAGCCGACGGTGGATATCGACCAATTCGCGATGCCAGTTCCATTTCTTGCCCTTCTCAGGCATATGGTCGAGCAAATTGCGGCGCTGGTCGAGCAATAAACGAGTTTCTGGTGTGTCAATCGTCAGGAACTGCTCGGGATGGTGCCTCAGTTGCCAAATCCTATTTTGTTGTTCGCGAATCTCTTGGTCGGTAATTTTGGGGACATCGATTGGCAAGTGCATCGTGGCAGTCGCGACCAGATACGGTGGCGCGGCGCATCCAAAATACTCGCTCAGAATTGCGTCCGTTAACTGATCGTACTTGCCGCCACCGATGCCGTGAACAAACAAGTCGCCGATGACCATCCTGGCGAACATCGTTGTCAGCAAGGCACGTGGTCGAATGAAAACCTCATCTTCCAGCAACTCCATCCATTGATCGATCGCTTGTTCGCTATCGATTGGGCCTTCAATCTCAACTTGCCAGCCATTGCGATCGCTCAGCAGCAAACTGTCCTGGCGATGGTAGAGAAATAGTGCTTGACGTCGTGGCACTTCGGCGCGATAGACCCACCATGGACCTTCGATCCAGCCAGCTCGTTCTTGCAGCGCCGGAACGGGATGGGCCGCGCTGCGAACATGGTTGGCTCGTCGATAGGTGTCGCGATGCCAGTTATAAATCTTGCGAAACGTCGCCAAATCGTGCATGATCTGCAAACTGAAACGGGCGAACGACCGAGTAGAGGTCAAACTGCTCAGCGGCAGTTCTAACGTGTTCAATCCGCATGCTCGCTCCAGAGCGTGTCGAGCTTGTGCCAAGATTGTGCCGACAGGCAGAGGGCGTTCCAGCAGCTTCTCCGTTTTCGCCCATAATTGATCGACCAGCGGATTATCCACTTCGGTCAATAAGTGGCGGCGAATCCTTTGAGGAAACGATTCGAACGTCGAAGCACTGGCGATGCAGCGAGTTTCCCACGGAGTCGCTTGACGGGGCAAATCCCATGGGACCGATTCGAAGGTGATATTCCCAACTGCATCGCGTCCGGGGACTTTTACGGCGATCGATCGGCACAAGTCGTTGTCGACAATCAGGTTCAGCGCGATGCCATCGGTTTGCTTGGCAAGTTCGTCGAGCAGAAAATTCTTGAACCACACGCCTGGATGAAATAACTCCGGTTGATGTCCAGCGATAATTAATGGAGCGTTCTCTGAAGGTGCGAAGTCAAATGGCTCGGCGCTATAGCTGGCAACATACCGGGCAGCCAACGAAAGTACTTCGCGCCGAGCCTCGTCGCGCACGCTCGCAAGATTCTTGCCACACAATGAGACACGTTGCTTGGCTGTAGCCAACCACTGGCCAGCAACCATGCTTTCGCCGTCCAAATCGCGCGACGGTTGCACCAAGAAATGTCCGGAATCGATTGGCGCTTTGAGTCGAAGTGACGGTCTTGCACCAGCCACAGTCATTAAGGGCACTCCTGGCATGTCAGATCGGCGTGCGGTAGTCGATAGCCCTTCTCTAGTGCAGCAAGCACGCTGCGATCGATGCATTCGTTGTAATACTTCAAGCGAATTTCAGCTTGATCGAGTGTACCGCCAAAGGACCGATTCAAGTCGAGGTAAATGAGCGGTACCGGCACCTCAATGATACTCAGCCCCAACGCGGCTGCCTGGACCCACAACTCCAATGGCATCGCATATCCATCGTCTTGGATATCCAGCAGCTTCAGCGATTCGACTCGATAAGCTTTGAAACCGCAAAAGGCGTCGGTCAGATTCAAACCGAGTCGCTGATTCAACTGGCGCGTAACCAAGCGATTAATGAATAATCTCTGTTCCGGTGGTTGGCTATCGCCCTCGTAACTCTTCAGGTAACGACTGCCCGAAACAATATCTGCATGGCGACAGGCGGCCACAAATCGCGGAATGCGTTGCGGTTGGTGCTGACCATCGCAGTCCAGCGTTACCAGATACTCGTACTGATGTTCGATCGCGTATGCAAACGCGGATTTCAGCGCCGCACCGTAACCACGGTTCTTTTCGTGATTGACAACTTGAACAGTTGGCCATGACTTCAGTCGCGCAATCGTTCCGTCGGTCGAGCCGTCGTTGATTACTAACACATCCTGCGCGTACTTACTTACTTCGGCTAGAACCGAATCAACGGTCGTAGCTTCATTAAAAACTGGAAGTGCGGCTAGCCATTTCCTAGACATGTTTCGGTCCTTTCGATTGCAAACGCAAACTCTTCACTCTCCGAGCAAAACCTATCGCTTCAGACTAGCTGCTTACCATCTCGTAGCGGAATCTGTCAAGGATTTCGTCGTTCGATCGAAACTCTTGACCAGTTCCGCCACTGTTTCCGAATCAAGTCCGAGCCATACGCGTAAGCGTATAAGCAGCAATTTCGTCAGCCCAGAGTATGTCTCTGACATCTGCATTCTAGGCAATCGAAATTGTCCGTCAACGAAAGTTGATTACCAAGCAGGAATATTAGTTGGGGCGTGTCGCGAATACGACATACTGCGCACCTAAAGGAACGCGCCGCAACCGGGGCTCGAACAGCCGCAGCCACGCGAGAAATCGTGGAAAAAAGAAGTGATGTTCAATACACCGCACCATTAATTGTGCGTTGGAAAGGCGCGCAAAAGTTTCGTTTTGGGTTAAAACAATCGCGTCCCGATCAAAGGGAATGCGCCTCATAACCCAACGTGTCCCGATATTCCACGGATTATTCTCCCACAGGGCAAAACCACCGCCAGGACGAATCAGATCGCAAACTCTGGCCAAAACAGTCGTTCGTTGTTCGGGAGCAATGTGGTGGAATACACCGTTGCAATATACCAAATCAATCGACTTGGAAGCTATTCCCGCCAAATCCTCAACCCAGCGAAATCTGTCATCGGTATGCGCAGATTGGGCTGCTGCCAATGCACTTGTGGCGATATCGCTGCCGTAAATGATCGCTCGAGGAAAATCCTTGGCCAAGAATTCCGCTGCCGTGCCAACGCCACATCCAAAATCAAGCACACTGTTGATCGGCATACTCCAACGCTCGGCCAGCCTCGCGGTTGCGGATATTCGCGAGCGTGCGAAGTAATCGGGCGTTTCACCACTTAGGCCCACTCCTTGCACCAACTGTCGATGATAGTCCCTCGCATTCTTCCCGAACAGTTCGTTGCTGGACGTCACCGTGGCGATGGATTCGCTGATTTGCATGATAGTACCGATAATTCCGGCGAAAGAACTCGATCGTCTGCTTGAGTGCGGAATGTATCAAGCTGGCCAGCTTTGATAGCTGGATAGCCGATTCATCTGTAACCGTGCCACTGAAAATCGCAAATGCAAGTCTTCCGCGATGGAAATGTCCAGCAATTTTTTTACCGGTGCCGATCTGTCTACACTCCTTGGCACAATTCGTGGAACCGCAAATGGTGTCGCGTGTTGCATCCGAAATCAACCAATTCGACGTGGTGAGCGTTGTTACCATGCCAGCGAAAACAAATGCGCCACGGATCGTTAATACGAATGCTGTATTGGCCATGGCAGCTTAGTTGGACAGCGCCATTTTGTGTGCAAGGCATGGCTTTTGGCCCTAGCCATTTCGTCGTTTACCCCGCTGCCGCTAGGCGAGGATTGGGTTGAGCTTGGCTTTGCAATAAGTTCGAAATCTCAACCCAATCCTCGCCTAGCGGCTGCGGGTTAAATGATTTCGCTGCAACGACTTGTTCTTTCCAATGCAAATGAAAGTGGCGCTGTCCATTTAGGTAGCATGCTGGGAACTTCGCAAGTTAGAATGCAGTTTTCAGTAGAATTTATCTTTCATGAGCGGAATGGGCGATTGAGTACACGCAACTTCAGAGAACTTCTGGCCAGCGCGAAAATTGCGCGGCGATTGAATACTGCTCGATTTTTGGGTGGATTGGCAGCGATTCACGTGCCGCTGATTTTCATTCTCTGCGGATACGTAACCGACGCGTTGGCAACACCCAATGGATCGACGTCTGTTATCTTTGGCAGGTGGTTGCCAAATTTTCGGCGCTGGCTGCCGGAAGAAATGAGTTTATTGGCGCAAGTTTCCACACTGCTCGCCTTGGGCCTGGTGCTGCTGTTTATTCAGTCGTGGTGCTTGCTGGCTTTCTATCGGCAAATTCAAGGAGTAGCAGTCGAATTCGAAACCAAATTAATTCAGCGATTGCGCGATCATGCGAGAAAGCTGGCGATTGTACGCGGGTTGTCGGGGCAAGAATTGGCGCTTGGAGATGCGTTGGAATATCACTTGCCGCGCGTGCGCAATAGTCTCAGTCGTTGGTGGCGGGCGTATCCGCGCCATCTGGTACAGCTCGTTGGTTGTGGCATTGTGGCGTTTCTGGTCCAGCCGATGCTAATGTTGTTGACTTCGGTTGCTGCAAGCCTGGTGATAGTCGTCTATCGATGGTTAGATCGCCGTCGCAGAACGATGTTGCCGGTCGTACGCGAACGAGCGGCGCAGCGGCGAGCGACGATTCAATCGATCTGTATTCGCGGTCCGTTGCTGGAGACAGTACACCAGGCGAGCGACATCAGCGAGCGATTCGAGCAAGAGCTCAGTGGATACCGCGTCGATGCAGAACGCTCGCTGGCTAGCTCTGCCTGGAAGACACCGCTGGTCGTATTCTTGTCTGGCTCGCTGGCCTGTCTTTTTATTTTTATCGTCGCCATTCACATTTTGCGTCCGGAGGCAGGATTGTCGTTGGCGGGGACAGTGACATTCTTGTTGTGCAGCGTGGGAGCGGCGGCGAGCATTGTACGGTGGGAGCGCAGTCTCCGCGAACTAAAAAGCGTTCAGACGGCCGCCGACGATATTCGCAGGTTGCTGGCGATTTCCGCAGATGTACTGCCGGCGTCGGAATCGCGCGGATTGACTCGGATTGACCAACACATCGAATTGGATCACGTTACCATGCGCGACAGCGAAGGCAGGAAGCTGTTGGAAGACGTTTCTGTGGTATTTGTGCCCCGTCGACTGATAGGCATTATTTCCAGCCAGCGATTGCAAGCCAGCGCGCTGGCCGAGATGTTGATGGGGTTTGGGCGGCCAATCAGCGGCCGGATGTTGCTGGACGATACTCTGATATCGGACATCGATCTTAAGTCGATGACTCCATGGGCGACCTGGGTTTCTGCGACAGGGCCATTGGTAACCGCGTCGATCGAAGCGAATCTGCAATACGATGGAAAGCAACTTGACCGCGACAAGATTATCGACGCACTCAGGGAGGCGCGCGTTCTGGATTCAGTCGAACGCTTGCCCAACGGACTGGCAACCTTAGTTTCCGACGGCGACGATCGTTTGATTCTCGACGCGCCCTTTCGACTGGGTATCGCTCGCGCGGCGCTACTGGACCGTTCACTCGTTGTGTTGGACGAGCCCAACTCGCGCGTGGATATAAAAGTTGAACAAGAAACCACGGACGCGATGCGCAGTCTGCTGACTCGACCGATGATTACCGTGGTGCTCCCGCAGCGATTGACGACGCTGCGCCAGTGCGAAACAATTGTCTTGCTGCACGAGCATAAAGTTGCCGACATCGGAACACACGCGGAACTGTTGCAGCGCAGCGAGCTCTATCGACATATCAACTATGTAAGGTTTAGCTCGTTGCGTCATGTGACGGTTTAGGCAAGGCATGTAAGTGTGCGAGGTAATGGCCGGTTACACTTTGTGAACATCGAGCAATTTCTTCCGGTGGGCCTTCCGCCACGATTTGGCCCCCTTGCGCTCCACCCAGCGGACCGAGGTCCACTAGCCAATCGCAAGCTGACAATACATCGAGATTGTGTTCGATAACTATCACGGTATTGCCGGCTTCGACCAATCTATCCAGGACATCTAGCAACCGGCGTATGTCGTCGAAATGGAGGCCCGTCGTCGGTTCGTCGAGAAAGTACAATGTCCGACCAGTTTCGGAGCGAGCCAATTCGGTGGCTAGTTTTATTCGCTGCGCTTCGCCACCACTGAGCGTAGTCGAACTTTGCCCGAGAGCGAGGTAACCTAGTCCAACGCGATTGAGGCTGTCCAGAAATCGGTGTATCTTACTAAAGTTGGCAAAAAATTCGGCGGCCTCATCGACGCACATGTCGAGAACGTCTGCGATAGATTTTTCGCGGTAGCGGACCTGCAGCGTTTGGCGGTTGAATCGCTTGCCCTTACACGCTGAACAAATTGCGAATAGGTCTGGCAAGAAATTCATCTCGATCTTTTCGAAGCCTTGTCCTTGGCACTGCGGGCATCTGCCACTGGCGGCATTGAAGCTAAATCGACTGGCCGTGAATCCTCGTTGTTTGGACTCGCGAGTATTGGCAAACACTTCACGAACCAAGTCAAACAAGCCGCAGTAAGTGGCCGGAGTGCTGCGTGGCGAACGGCCGATTGGATCTTGAGTGATCTGAATAAGTTTATCGATATGGTCGATGCCAGAAATTTTTCGGAACGGTCCAGGTCGGGCAGAACTGAGACCTAAACTACTGGCGATGGCAGGCGCCAGGGTCTCAACCACTAAGGAACTCTTGCCGCTACCGCTGACGCCCGAGATGCCGACTAAGCATCCCAGTGGGATCCTTACCGAAACGTTTTGAAGATTATGCAGTTTTGCTCCTTCCAGCTTGATCCATGGTCGGTCTTGCGAAGTCCTGCGCTGGCGATTCGTCCAAACAGATTTCTCACCGCGGAGATATTGCGCTGTAAGTGAGTTTCGATTCTCGCAAACCGTCGCGACATTTCCAACCGCGACAATCTGGCCACCGCGATTGCCAGCGCCTGGTCCGATGTCGACCAAGAGATCTGCGGCTCGCATCATTGCTTCGTCGTGTTCGACAACAATGACGGTGTTCCCTTGGCGTTGCAGGTCGCGCAGAGATTCGATCAAGCGATCGTTGTCCGATTGATGCAACCCAATCGACGGCTCGTCCAGTACGTAGCATACGCCGACTAAACCACTGCCGATACAAGTTGCCAATCGAATGCGTTGCAGTTCACCGCCGCTGAGCGTGTCGGCTCCGCGATCAAGCGAAATATAGCCGACTCCCACTCGATTCAAGAATTGTAGTCGGTTGAGAATTCCTGAGACGATAGGAGTAGCAACGGGTTGTCGAGCCACAGGTACCGGCAACTGGGTGAACCAGTCTTGCAGTTCGCCGATGTTCATGGAACAAATCTCGGCGATATTGCGATCCGCGAGTTTTACAGATAGTGCTTCGCGCCTCAGTCGCGTACCGTTGCAAGTTGCGCATACGACGGTCGCATTATCGACTCGGACCTGTTCAGAGTCGTCGTCGCTTGCCTTTCGTCCCATACCGTCGCAATCTGGGCACGCACCATAGGGGCTATTGAAACTAAACGTACGCGGTTCAATCTCTTCATAGCTGATGCCGCAATCGGCACAGGCAAAGCGGGTACTAAACAGCCGCTCAGTCCAAGGGGAACTCTCAACTTCGTTACCACTGGCGACCAATTGTAAACTGGTCGATACCAACCCGTCAGCCAGTTTGAGGGCCAAATTGACCGAATCGGCCAAGCGTCCGCTGGCCCCTTCACGTACAATCAGCTTGTCGACAATGGCTTCGATGGAGTTCTTGCGTCTCAAGTCCAAATGTGGTACCGACTCCAAATCAAACGTCTCGCCGTTTACTCGCGCACGCAGTAGACCAGCGCGTCGAATTTCGTCCAAGACTTCCCGATGTTGTCCTCGGCGACCGCGAACCATGGGAGCCATGACGATCACTTTCGTGCCCAGTGGGAGGCTGTTAAGTTCGGCGAGAATTTGGTCAGCAGACTGCTGCAAGATTGGTGAACCGCACTCGTAACAATACGGCGAGGCCACGCGAGCCATCAACAAACGCAGGTAATCGTAAACCTCCGTAATGGTGGCCACCGTACTTCGCGGATTGGCGGTTCCGACACGCTGTTCGATGCACAACGTTGGTTGCAGGCCATCGATGGAATCGAAATCGGGTCGCTGAATTTGGTCAATGAATTGTCGCGCGTACACCGACAGACTATCGATATATTGCCGCTGGCCCTCGGCGTACAGGGTATCAAAGGCCAATGAACTCTTACCACTGCCACTGACTCCAGTGATGACAATCAATTGCTGATGTGGTAAATCGAGGTCAACGTTTTTCAGGTTGTGTGTACGCGCACCCCGAATACGAATGACCGGAGACCAAGTGTCAACTTGCTGCTTGTGAACTACTTTGGTGGAAGCCGTTGGTGGACTATCGGCTTGAGATCGAGAAGGGCTCAAGAGTGGGCTCCCCATGGACTCTGCCAAAGATGAGTCTCCAATCGAAACAGGTTCGCGAGCTCTTGGTAAAAAATCGGGTATTCATCCATCAGTTGCGAGCCGGCCTCGAAAAACGCTTCGCAACCGACCGCAAACAATTCTGACGGGCTTGAGCAGCCGTAGCAATCTAGAATCGTGTACCGAGAATCGCGACACGCATGGCGAAGTTGATCGAGAGTCTCTTGCAGTACCGATTGCCAGCGGTCGATATGCCTTCGGTCTGGCAGTGGCGGTATGCCATCTGCGGATTCTCCGTTGAGCATATCCAGTTGGTGCGCGAACTCGTGAATGACCAGGTTATGCGGTTTTCCTCGGGAGGGCTCGAGCACGTCCGACCACGACACGATCACTGGTCCGCCATACCAGGCTTCACCTTCGAGTGCTTGTTCGGCCTCCAAGTGCACGCCGGAGCCGATGGCAACTTTGCGCGGTGCGACGAAAGCATTGGGATAAATGAGAATCGATTGAACGTGGTCGAAATAGAACGGCTGGTCCCATCCCAAGACCATCAAGCCTACTTGTGCCGCGACGGCCAATTTCATGTCGTCGTTCAGGCGCAAACCACCGCAACCTTCCCAGTTCTTGCGCGCGGTAAAGTTTACGACCCACTGTTCGAGACGATCGCGCTGCTGGTTGGACAGTGAATTCCAGGGACCAACGAGCTGAGCCATCACCGTGCCGGCAAGATGAGCAAGCCGCTTGTGCGATGAACTACTGCCGAGTCCCAACAGATTTTTCCAGAATCCCAATTTCGCGCTCGTGTTTCCAATTCACTCTAATTCGGTTCTCCGGGCGAAAGCTCCTATGTTATCAGCTTGCCAGAAAGTTCGAAGTAGTCGTATTGGACACTGGAATGGATCAACTTCAAAGACAGGCGATGCGTGAGTCCCTGAGGCTACTCCGAAGCCAACAGGCCATTCTCGTCGAAGACACGCTGGATCGTGATTTCCAGGTGCTTCGGACGCGAACCGACGTCGCGGATATGGGCTCGTTGAACGGTCAAGCAGAGGTCAACCAAGGACTGCATGATCGGCAGGATATCGTTCCATTCGTCCGATTTCTCGCGCTTGATGAGTTGTGTCATTTCGCTTGCGAGTCGCTGGATTATCGGCAATTCGTGCTTGTCCGCAGCGCGGCCCAAGTGCTCAAGCACTTCGCACAGAGCATCTGCCTGGCGTCGTTCGTAACACTGAATCATGCGTTCGGTCAGTTGGCCGATCGTGATCGCTATTTTGTCAGCCATATCGGAACCGCACATATGCGAATCCGGTCGCCAGCCGAGTTGGAGTTTCACGAAGCGGTCGACCAGTTCCGGATCGAATTGACTGCCCGCGCAGCGTTTGAGCTCTGTGAAAGCGTCTTCGGGCGAACGGCCTTTACGGTAGACTCGGTCTGAGACCATCGCATCAAAGGCGTCGCAGATACATACAATGCGGGCGCCCAATGGAATGTTCTGGCCAAGTGGCATATCGTTCGACTGGCGAACGCCATCGAATCGACAGTGATGCCAACGCACGATATCGGCCAATTCCGGCGAGTCAAACGAAGACTCGACGATTTCGACGCCGATGCGCGCGTGCGCTTCCATGATTTTCCATTCTTCTTCGGTCAACCGAGTTGGCTTGAGCAAGACACTGTCCGGTACGCCGATCTTGCCGATGTCGTGCAACAGTGCTGCGATCTCCAAGATGTACAGCTCGCTGACGGACATCAAACCACGCCCAAGTGCGACGCTCATCTCGGCCACGCGTTGGCTGTGAATGGCTGTGTCGGCGTCGCGATACGCCAAGGCAGCATGGAGCGAAGTTACAGCGTGGTAGGAAATGGAAGCGTTTTCGTTCAGCACAGTCAACGGTTTCAGGACGACTTTCTTTTCTTTGACTTCGACCTGATCAAGCGACGGATGCCAAAGTCGAACGTTATTTCTGCCACCGTGCTTGGCGCTGTACAGCGCCTTGTCTGCTTGTTCGAGAACGACTTGGAAACTACTAGCGCCACTGGCCGACGTCGAAACGCCCACGCTGATTGTCACCGCATATGGCGTGGCCAATTGAGCGGCAATATTGCGTCGGATATTCTCCGCCACATCGTATCCCTGTTCGGCAGAGGCGTCCGCCAATACCACGCAAAACTCTTCGCCACCATAACGTCCTGCGAGTCCACGGGTACCGACTGACTCGGTTACGATGCGAGAAACCTCTCGCAGCACTTGATCGCCTACTGCATGTCCGTGGCTGTCGTTCAGTTTCTTGAAATGATCGACATCCATCATGATGCAGGCCATGGGTTGGCCGGAATCGACCGACTGTATCCAAATTTCGTCCAGCTTTTCGAACAAGGCGCGGCGATTGTACGTGCCCGTCAGAGCATCGCGCGAGGCCAAGGTGACAAGTTTTTCGTTTTGCTGTTTGATCTGTTCTTTGGAGATCTCCAAATTCTCAAGCGTCTGCACTAGCGAAAGACGCTGTTTTTCGAGAATCGTCACGTCTTCGAAACTGACCATCGCGCCCGCCAGTTTTTCTTTGGCGTCGAACAGTGGAGTTGCATTGACGACGAAGCAGCGTTCTTCGTTGTCGTTCAGTTTCAAGAATACCGTGGCACCAGAAATTCTCTTTTGCGATGCAACGGCTTCGATCCATGGGAAGGGTGCACCTCCCGTGACGCGCCATGAGAAACTGTCCAGTGAACGTCCCAACATTTGCGACGGTTCGCTGCCGCAGCTTGTCGCGAAAGCCTCGTTTGCCAAGACAACGCGATTCACGTTATCCAAAACAACTACACCACCGACGATCGTGTCCAACGTATTGCGAACACGCTTGGGAACAGCGCTGCCCGGATCGAGTACCGACAATTTGCGGCGCAGCAGCATGAAAAACGACAGCGCGTTTACAAGTGTCGTGACGATGAACAACTTGCATGCAAACCACCAACCATGCGCTGCCGCGATGTCGGTGCGAAATGCAACTTCCATGGTTCCCCAGTTGCGTCCATCGCGCAACAACGGAACACGCACGTTCTCTAGTGTTGACGGCGAATCTGCTTCCAAATACCAGTGCTTGTCGTGGTTACCGATCTCAAGCAGCAGCATGCCGTCAAATCGCCTCATGCGCACACTACTGGCATACTTGGAATTATCGATGAACTGCTGCAGTTGGCCACGCGCGGCCATCGAGTCCTGCCGCCGCAAGTGGAGCGAACAGCTAACCGCCACCTGCTCGCATACCTCGATTCTCTGGCGAATCAACTCCGCCATGGTCTCCTTTTGGGGCTTATCCAGACCCAATAGAAACACCGGCATTGTCGATAACAACGCTAGTAGAATCGTGATTCGATATGTAACGTTTAGGCGTTGCATGATGAACCGGCAAGTAACTCTTTCTCCTGACTATCAATCAGGAGTGCGATGCAGTCTGAATAAGAAGATTGGATTGCTAGTTGGAAAAATACGGACCGAGTCCCACCTATGAAACCCTGGCCAAGTGTTGCACACGCCAAGGTTCAAAATTGTGACCAAACCTATAGAACCCGCATCAACTGGTGATTCACTTCGACGATTGTATCGATCGTGCTGATTATTCAGTTCGTATGCTTGCCGTCGCAGTGCCAAAACTGAATTTGATTCATGATTTCGCTTGCCTCAAAGGCGTCTCTTGTTTCTGGCTAGCCAAAGATTGAAATTGGAAGAATCCACTCCACAAGCAATCATGGCCTGCAGAATTACCCAACGAGTTGAGTACGGCGCAAAAAATCTGGCCAAACGTCAGAGTGCAGTTTACGCTCGGCTAATTCGATCGTTTCGTTGACGTTCAGCGTACCTTCGGTAATATGCGCCGAATTTAACGCATAGAAACTTGGCACCGAGGTTACCACCGGCGGCAGGTTGTCGGAATAGCCTAGCGTTGGAATCGCCATGACGAATTTAGCACGTGCCACACGACTAGCGGTAACTGAGCTCCTCGAAAAATGGGGATACATTCGCTCAATCGCGGCCAAAAATCTATCGAGAATCACATCCTCGGGGTCGTCCAATCCAGGATCGTGCGCAGGCAGATATTTCGGTAGGTATACCAGCGATTTTCCTCCGAACTGATTGGCTTGAACGATCGTCGACATCTCAATCACCGCGGTCATGGGTACCCAGGAATCGGTGATATTCGTGACGTAGTAACTTGCCAGTGGTTTATCGAGAACCAGCGAAGCGCAAACGACACCGATATACGAAATTGCTTTCAAGCGAGAGTGATCGTCTGGTGATAATTGTGCACACGATTCGCTGATCGCCGGAGATGGTAATGTGCTGATAACATTATCGAAGTGCAGTGTGCGGCCATCCCGAAATCTCGCTTGGCACCCCGCTTTTTCGTCGCGCGATATTTGCTGGACAGCGGCGGACGGCATTAACTCGACACCCATTGAGCGCAATCGGCTGGTAAAAGCGTCCAGCACCCGCGCGTAGCCACCTGGGACGTAGCCAAACATCTCGGTTTTCATTCCACTGCGCCTAGCTCGATACATCCGAGAAATATACGCCCAAATGAAAGCAGCAGAAGTGTGTACGTAGGCGTCACCCAATTTAGCTCGCAGCAAAGGGAGCCAGATTTTTTCAAACGTCGTGCGTCCACTCCAGCGGCGTAGCCACTTATCAACCGGAATATGTTCCAAAGGACGCCAGTTTTTTATTTTGGACGCGCGCAAGATCGTTGCACCCAATCGCAGTTTTTCCACTAGGTTCAGCGGCGGAAATCGCAGAAATTCCCAACTGCTGGACAGCGAATACAATTTTCCTCCAGTATAGAAACCAGTCTTCGACGTTACCCAACGTATCTCATGTTCGAGATCCAGCTCGCGCAGTATCCCGCGCAGCCTCGCATCCGAGAGTAACGTAACATGGTAAAATCGATCCCAGGTTACATCCCCCACTGTCCATGCGCTTGCCAAGCCGCCAAATGTGGGAGCGGCTTCTGCCACCGTAACGGATTGTCCCCGTTCGGCAAGCAGTTTCGCGAGCGTCAAGCCCATCATGCCTCCACCGACGATCAGCCAACGTTGGCGGGCCACCGTCTCGATTGGCGTCGTCTGCATCTGGCAGAAACTCGCTTGAATGATAGGAATGAACTTGCAACGTCGGTTTATATCGTGTGAAGGCGGTAACCTGACACCGGCCAAGAGGAAAAAATCTACTTCAAGTAACTCATCTGCTTGACCGGTAAGTGTGGGCCGTCACCCGAGACTAACCAGTTCGCTCGGCGAGCCATATTGACGACGTCAAACGAACGAGCATAAAGCCCAAGCATGCGCGACAAAAAGCGCCGTTTCTGAGCACCCGGCAAATTCATCGCGGGAAAAAAGTCGAGATCCGTTACATCATCCTTTCCCAAGAAATCAAGCGGATGCAGTAGCATCGATGGAGCCAGAGAACTGGCTTTGCACATCAGAAGCGCCAGGCGAAAGTAAGCGCTGGCCAATAACTCGGAAAACTGGGCCAAGTAAAGCAAATAACTAAAGTGGAACGGCGTGCGAAAGATTGGCATCGTGGAAACAGGGATTTCCAGGACTGCTCCGCTGGGCGTTTCCCAATAATACGGTCTTAATCGTCGCAAGCCGTCTCGCATTGAGCCAAACAACTGTTTGCGATCCTCGGTTTGCGCGCGCGTCAGCCGCGAACGGAGAAAATAGTAGGCGCGTGCAGCAGGGCCAATAAAAGTCGGCAGCGTGGAACAATCGTACAGGTAACCGCGCGAACCAAGAATGTCTAGCACGTCCGGCGACAGGCTGTAACCGGGTCCGCGAAAGCCAATCAATTTCTGGGGCGTGATCGATCCAATTGCTTGCTCGGCGCGATCAAACTCGTCCTCCAATTGTGGTCTTGAGTAGCGCTGCAACCACGGTTCGTGCCGGAATGAGTGATTACCGATTTCGTGTCCTTGGCCAACAATCTGCTTCAGAGCATCTCGATTCGATTCCAGCGCCGCATCTTGACCGACTACAAAAAAGGTAATGGTGAGATTATGTTCTCGCAATGCTTCCAAAGCGTGCGGGATCACTACCTCTAAATACGAAGGATAACTTGCCCAAATCGCATCCCCATGAGTCTTTAGGTAGGACCATTTGTTATCCAAATCTAACGACAGATCCGCAAGCTGTTTAGTCATTGGACGCTCAGTTAAGTTTCAGCGGACTCTCGTGCGACACCGTCGGACACGATATAGCTGCGGCCACATTCGCATAGATAGATTCCTTGGACCAAGTCGTCCAGCGAATCAAAGCGCACAACCGGTGGTCCACAGCGGCACACGAAGCCAATCAGTCGTGCAGGATTGCCAATGACCAATCCAAAATCTGGCACGGATTTGGTAACAACAGCCCCCATGCCGACCATGCAAAATCGCCCGAGCGATAAGTCATTACCGATTATGGCTCCCCCGCCGATCGTCGCGCCGGCTTGCACCAGAGTCGGAAGTGTGTGTTCATCAGGGGCGCTGGATCGCAGTTCGGATAGGTCCGGCGTAGTGGCTCGTGGAAAGCGATCGTTCGTAAAAATGACTCCCGCGCTGATCATCACCCCATCTTCGATCGTCACCGCATTGCACACGTACACGTTTGAATTGATCTTGACGCGATTACCAATTCTCACGTCGTAAGCGATGTAGGATTTTCCTCCGACAATGCACTGCTCGCCCAGCGTCGCACCGTGACGGATATGGGTGTGATCCCAAATTGATGTGCCTTCACCGAGGCTCACGTCGGCTTCGATAATCGCTGTCGGATGAATGCGCACTGGCATGATAAAGTTACTTGGCTAAACGGGAACGGCAGCGCGAGTCTCGCGTCCACCGATGGTGTGCCAGCGAGAATCTCGTAGCGCTTCGTAGGCGGTCTCGATAACTTCGACCGAGGCGAGCGCATCGGCTGGGCTGACCAGAAAATCAGCAATTACGTGAATGCCCAGAACAAAGTTCTCTATTTGGTCGCGAAACGCCTGGATCTTGTCGTAGCCGTGGCCAAAAATAGTCCAGTCCTTGTCTTTCGCTCGACGAAACTTGGACTCCTTCCAGCCGACCATGATGGTACCCTCAGAGCCATACAAGTTGATGTAGGCAGGTTGGCCCTTGTTGATGCTCCAGGATAGGTCGATGTCCCCCAATACACCATCGGCAGATCGCAGGAATATTTTTACGGTGTCTTCGACCATAGGAGTTTGCAGTCGCTTGCCTTCAATAACTTGCAGTTCTGCCAGAGGTCCCAGCAAGTAGCGCATGATGTCCACAGAATGAGTTCCATTGTCGATCAACACGCCGCCGCCGGAAATCTCTGGATTACTGTTCCATCGATTGCGCATGTCCACATTGGCAGTGAACATGTTTTCCAGTAGCACGACTTCACCCACCATACCCGAATCGATCATCGACTTCGCAGCCCGTACGTCGTCAACATGTCGAAACTTGGAAGCCATGGTCAGTTTGGCTCCGGTCGCTTGGGAAACATGGAACATTTTTCTGGCCAATTCCAGGCTGACTGCGACTGGCTTTTCACACAAAACGTGGATTCCTCGCTCCAGCAGTTCACAGCAAATTTCCGGATGTGTGTTGGGAGGCGTGCTGACGATTGCTGCCTCAAAATCTACGCAACGAATCAGTTTATCCAATGACTCGTAGGCCGACACTCCCGTCGATTCCGCCAAGCTATGCGCTGCCTTGGCATTGATATCGCACACTGCGACCAAGTGAGCCAAAGACGTTTGCTTTAGTGCCGCACAATGGGTTTGCGAAATCGCCCCCGCTCCGACAAGTGCCACGCGAAGTGGTTGCTGTTTGGCCATGTTGCAATCTCATGCTAGTAATCAAGATAGTAACGATCTCAGTTGCCAGGATTCACGCGGCTCCTCGCGCATGTTCCATGGATGCAACTGAACGGATTATCGGGCGCACTCGCGTATCGCATCGGCAAGGAAATTTGCGTGCAGCTCCGTGTAGTTCTCATTCCACGGTAACACCAAGATCCGCTCCAGCCCTTGAAAAGTCCCGGGGAACAACTCTGAGCGGTAATCGACAGCTTCGGGCCGTGCGAGCGTGAATGGGAACCGACTGTTCCCAAACGTGCGCTGATTTACGAAGACCTCGCACGCGAACGCCGGCTTTTGGATATATCGAGGAGCAGAAAAGATTCCCCGTTCTTTTAGCTTCGCAGCCAGTCCGACCGCTCCGCCAGAAATCACTTTGGGATCGATCGTTAAACAGTATTTCCAATACGTGTGAGTTGCCCCTGGCACAGGTTTGGGGACTTCGATTCCGTCAAGTCCTTGTAGTTTGGCGTTCAGCAGATCGGCCATGGCGATGCGATTGGCGACTGAATAATCCAGCTTACCAAGCTGAGCCAATCCGACTGCCCCAGTCAGTTCATTCATGCGATAGTTGAGGGCCAGGAAATAGTGATCTGGCTTGGGGTCTCCATAACCCCAGGCTTTATTTATGAATAGATATATGTGTCGGGCAAATTCATCATCGCGAGTCACGGTCAAACCACCTTCGCCCGTCGTGATGTGCTTACCCTGCTGGAGGCTGAAACAACCGATGTCCCCTATCGTGCCCACTGCCTTGCCTTGATACTTCGCATCGAACGCTTGGGCGCAATCTTCAATCACTGGTATCGATCGAGCGCGGGCCAGTTCCATGATGGGATTCAGGTCGCACGGATTTCCAAACAAGTGTGTCACCACGATGGCTTTGGTCCGCGGACTCAAGCGAGCGGCGATGGTATCGGCCGTGACATTGCAACTGCGATAGTCGACATCCGCAAATACTGGAATGGCGCCTTGATATAAAATGGGAGTAAGTGCTCCCATGTCGGTGATTGGTGTGGTGATAATTTCATCACCTGGTTCTGGATTAATTGCCGCGAAAGCAACATGCAGCGCCGCAGTCCCAGAACTGGAAGCATAACAATGCGGGGAGCCCAAGCGAGTCGCAAAACCCTGTTCGAGCTGCTTGACATACTCCCCTTTAGTGCTCGTCAATGTACCACTTTTGATCGCTTGGCAGACAGCCTCCATCTCATCGCTGCCCAGTGTACGACCATCCGCTTGTTGGTCCGATGGAAGTGATACTTTCCGTTTGGTCTCAATTGGTGAAATAACGGGACTCATGATGGCTCTCAAGTAATTATTTCGCAAAAGTGAAATCGGGTGCCACAGAATTCATGGTAGTTACCGAGAAATGCCGAACAGCTTTTCCATGAGTATTACAGTCAATAATCGAAGATGTCTGCAGGTTGTTCGAACGGTTCTCATCTTAGAAACACCTGTAACGCGTGGATGCAGAATCGCGGGAACCTCGGCGATCCGAGCGTCTTTCCTGTCCAGTCGCCACAAGAGTTCGGTTACACCAACGAAACCGGTTGAATCAACTTTGCAGTTGCGAACCATATTTGCATCGTACACGCGCACACAACAGGTATAACAGCTCAAATTCGACTTGAACAACCAGCGGTACATTCCGGAAGCAACCCTTGAAATAGCAATGCGCCAGGCGGCCACGTTCTCTACTTTTCCGTGCCGATGGTAAGGCGATGCTGACACAACTTGGAACCCATCCTCCATCTTGGCCAACAATGAGACCAAAACGGTTGGATCGTAGGTGCAGTCGGCATCCAAGCATGCGATCCATTTGCCCTTTGCAACCTGGAAGCCGGTCAATAGCGCGGCGATCAATCCCCGGTTGCCTCGGTGCTGAACAATCTGTACATCCGGCCAGCTCCCAAATACTTCGTGTAGCATTTGGCAAGTTGCATCCGAGCTGCCATCATCTACAAACACCAGTTCCAGGGCGTAGCGATGGGGAATTTGTGCCAGTAAGTCTCGCATACGCGCTGCCAAGTTTGGGATGCTTGGTTGCTCGTTGTAACAAGGAACCACTACCGACACCACGATTTGTTCTATTGCGAGATCAGGCGAAAGCACGCTCGTGCTGTTGCATTGTCCCGTCGTCGCGTCTGGATACGCAGAAAATTCGCGTTCGACGGATTTGCATGCGTTTGGGCGAGGATTCAAAAACAAGATCTCCTAATTCTGTAGCCTTTTGGTTAGGTTATACTAAACTTCAAGACCCATATGTCAAGCAATGAGAGTCGTGTGCCGCAGTGCTTTCGCCCACTCATACTTTCGGTAGTCCGTACAACTCACCAATCAGCGCTACCTTTCCGGAATAAAAAAATGACGACGAAAAGTGATGCAAGTTGGCAAATGAGTCGTCGATCGGCCCTGGAGATTGGCTCCGGACTGTTCGGATTAAATCTAGCGTCCGCATTGGCGGCCGCGAGTACTGCGGCACGGCAGTCGTCCAAGTCGGACTTTTCTTGCATCTTCTTGTTTCTTGCCGGTGGCGCCAGCCAATACGAGACGTTTGATCCCAAGCCCGAAGCTCCCGTCGAAATTCGCGGGCTGTGGAGCCCGATACGCACGAACGTTCCTGGGACACTGATTTGCGAAAAAATGCCGCTCATGGCGCGTCGCATGGACAAAGTCGCTGTCATTCGCTCGTGGCAAGGTAAAAGCGGTGCGCATGACACGGCGTCGCAGCATGTGGCGAGTGGATTTCTGCCGCCGCGAACTGGTCAGCACTTTCCCAATTTCGGCTGCCTAATCTCTGCGCTGTATGACAGCCGAGTGCCCGGCATACCGGCTCATTTTGGATTACCAGTTGCTGCTCGCTATACAACACCGCCCGGTTATTTGGGTCCTGCCTTCGATGCTTATAACGTCAAGGAAGATCCTTCAGCAGGTAAGTTGCAAGCCAATAAATTGACGCTGGCTCCGATCAGATTCGAAGATCGCCACTCCATGTTGCTGCAGCTTGAGAATTTAGCCAGGCTGCACGATCTAGGAACTGCCAGCCAGATTTTAGCGCACGACAAGTTTTCTGACGAAGCTGTGGCGCTGCTAACCAGCGGCGCGATGGAACACGCAATGAACCTCGAGGCGGAACCCATCGAGTTGCGCGAACGTTACGGTATGAACGTCGTCGGCCAACGTGTGTTGCTGGCTCGTCGTTTGATCGAGGCCGGTGCGCGATTTGTTACGGTCAACCATGCCGTGCAAGGAGGCTTGTTTGGCGAAGGCCCAACGAACGGGACGTGGGACAACCACCACCTATTGTTCGACTCGATGACGTCATTCCAAGAAGTACCGAGAGATATCCCTGGCGGTTACAAATGGCATTCCAATCGTGGGCCTGGTAATCTGCCACAACTCGACATGTCATTATCGACGTTGCTGGACGACCTGGAATCGAAAGGAATGTTGGAAACAACGTTACTGGTCGTGATGGGTGAGTTCGGGCGGACGCCCAAAATTAATAAAGAGGGTGGGCGAGATCACTATCCTAACTCTGGATGTTTACTAATTGCTGGCGCAAATGTTCGACGGGGAGTGGTGATTGGGGCTACCGACAAGACAGGCTCGGCACCCAAAACGCGTCCTTGGGGCCCCGAGGACGTTGCCGCGTCAATCTATCATGCGCTGGGCATCGATCACCACGCGACATATTTCCCTAGACTGCCTCGCCCCACTGCGATCGCTGATGGTGAAATCATCGAAGGATTATTCTCGTAATCAAGCGCTAGGTCTGCGGTGTCCTCAGGCTAATCACTCTCGCTTTTCGGCTCTGTGGGAGCTTTGGTTGGGGCGCCAGTTTCTTTCATTGGCGGGGCGGCGGCGGACAACATAGGCCGCAGACTGCTGGCGGCGTCGAATCCCCAAATGCCGCCAACTAGAAAGCAAGCGATCGTAGCAATGAACGAGACGTTGATTTGCAAGCCATTGATCAACAGCAGCGTTGACCCTGCAATAAATCCAACCAGCGAAATAGATAGTTTCAAAATAATCGCAGTCCCGTACCGCCGTCGCGCGCTAACTTGGATCGCCGAACGAGCAGAGTTATTCGCCAGTTCTCGCATCGCCGCCAAATCGCTCGACTTAGAAGTTCGTGATTGGGTCCGCGGGCTAGAGACTTCGGTCGGTTGTTTCATCGCTCCAGAAGAAACGGGGGCGGTAGGGCGCGATTGAGGTGATTTGGTTGAGGTAAGTTTCGACGGCTCCTCGCCACGCATGCGCGCCAGCAGACGCTGCATGTAGTCCTCCACACTCTCTTCGCCATCTTCACCCGAGCCACCAACTTCCAAACTTTTAGCGCTGGACAATGAAACAGAGCTCGATTCATCGTCGCCTTGGTCGTTGGCATCGGTTTGCTCAGTCGCACCCAGTCCGGCAAGATGATTTTCGTGAATCGCTTCAGCAATTTCTGGCTCGTAAGCTTGAGTATCCTGCGCTATTGCGCTGCTATATGACTCGGCTGCTGGCTCTTGCGGAGTTTGTGATAAACCGTATGCCGGCGTGTTGCTCTGGGGTTCCTTATAGTAACTGCCTGAGAGCCGTGCCATGATGTCGTTTATCGAATTGGTTACTTCATCTTCGTGGCTGAGCGTTGGTTGCTCGCGTAGGTATTCGCCCGCAAGTTCCGTTGGTTCCGCGTGGCCTGCAGGTGTTGGTGCAAATTCTTGGATTGGGTAGTCGTGTGTATCCTCTGCAAAGGCCGATTCATCAAAGTTGGTGCTCTCCGAACTTGCAGAAAACGAATCGACCTCGCCCGTTGCCAATCCGGATGCAGACGATCCGTAGGCATCGAATTCGTGGCCATGGGCAGCGCTAGGATCAATTTCCGGAGTGAATTGTTCGCGAAACGATTGGTTATGCGAACTGGCTAAATCGTTGGAATTAGTTGTAATTTCATCGGTCGACGACTCATTCCAAGCAGGCGATTGACCAATGGACTGCGCATGAAGCACGTCTTCTGGCTGAGAACTGTCTTCTTGCGGAGTAATCCGGAAAGCGGATTCTCCCCAGTGGCGATCGTTCGCATAGTTTCCTTGACGTGACGGTTCGACAATAGTTGCCGACTGGGATCGCGAGTAAGATCTATCGATTTGCGTCAGATCTTCTGATTTCCACCAAATGGGAATTTGTTCTGATGGTGGATCTCGGTCGAGCACACAGGTAACTTGTTGCGCTTCGGCCACATTGCCAGGTATTGAATCGATATCCGGAGCAGTTTCATTATCTTCAGAGTCCGTCATAGCGGCTTGGTGCTGCGCCGACTCGGATCGATAGGGTACAGTAGAATCGCTGCGGATTGATTCGGTTATTGCCGGAAGGGGAGCCAAAGTCGACTCAGTGATTCGGTTGTGCGGCTGAGAAACCTGCTGATTGGAGAAATTCCGCAGGGACTCGGGGAGCGGCGGAATCGATTCTGAAATGGCGGGTAGCGCAGCCTCGGGCTCGATGGCGAGCTGCCGGCAGTGGGCATAGAAATCGTCTCGCAGCAATACATTCGAATGCCATTGCACCAACACGTCTGCCGATTGTCGAACACTCGCCAAAGTATCCTGAACGGATGCTTGCCAAGGCGTGTCTCGTTCCGCGACGATTTGGTGGCTGGCATGTAAGGCTTCCATGGCGGAGGATAGCGCATTCATGCCGCTTTGCAATCGTTCGATCAGCTCTGGCAATTCTGTCAGCTTAGTTGTGACCGCTGATTTCCAATCCACGTCGCTATCCGAAATAGCAGTTTGATTGCCTTGCAATTCCCTCGCTAGGTTGAATACGCTTTCCACGCGTTCTTGAATTTGGTTGAGCGAATCTTGAAACGCCTGAAAACGAGTGTCCTGGGCAATGGAAGATTCTTGGGCCAACGAATCATTGACGGCATACTCGATGGCGACGATGCGATCATTTATTTCGGTAACTCGTCGAGCGATGCTGTCGATGCTGTCAGTTTGTTGAGTGATGACTCTTTCGATGGCTTTTTGAGAATTGACCAACTGGTCTGTGTCTGCGGTGGCTGCCAAACGCGTCGATTCGAGTTGCCGGATTCGATCAATTTCCAGCTTGAACACGTCGGTAGGAATCGCTAATTCGCGCAATCGGGACTCGATCGGTGCGACTGCTTCTTTAATCGCTTGGGAAATCCACTGCCGCGAAATTCCGCTGAAAGATTCAGCATTAACCGGCGGCGGTGCGAGAGGCGCGCCGGGCTGGCATTCTACGCGAGCATTGGAGAACCGAATTCGTTTGGGTTTTGAAAGTTCCAGGGAAGGATTCACTTGGGCCGCTTGGAGCTGCTTGCGCGAGAAGCTAAATCGGTGGCCCGCGATCTCGAATATTTGATGTTCGTCGGCTAGAACTAGTTCGTTGATGTACACGCCATTGAGAGAGACTTTTGGGGCCAGAGCGCGCAAGAATACTTGTTTGGCACCGATGACCAGCAGTGCGTGGTGTGGTGCGATTCCGGGTAGTTCACAGCAAACTGAACAATCTGAGGCCGAGCCAATTGTACATTTGGCTTGCCGGACAAGCCATTGCTTCAACCGTTGCTCGTTCTTATCCAACAAAATCAGTGTGCCACGAACGACATTGCTCGGGTTGGTTGATCCAGCCAAATTGCGATTGGCAGCGTGAGATTGGAGATCGATGGCCATCCTCTGTCTACTCCATTACATCACTCAAAACATGGCGCGCCTTCAACGGACAAACTCGCCAATTGTGCTGACCCCAGCTAACACTCTGGCCAAAGAAGAAGCTTGTCCCTCCCTTGTCGCAGCACCAATGGGCATCTGTAGGAACGCGCGCAGTCGTCCATGTTGATCCGCTATCGACATGCCGCTCGTCCATCTATCTTGGATTTGAAAATATCCTGGCAGTATCGTCCGCGGAGGTTTCTTGAATTCGGCCCTGCGCGGTGGTATCGACGACCGATCAGATTTGATGAGAATCTAGCCAAGAATCTCTCAAGATCGTTGTGTCTGGGTAGATGGGGGACGCAAAGCAAGATTGAGGTGTTTGACTGTATCGACCAGACGGATTGCAGAGCTGGCGAAGTATACCACATGCTCGAGCAGTTCATGATCTTCGATGTGCTTGACTAGAGCAGGAACGGTAACGAATACGCAAAAGGAAAATGGTTGCATTACCGTTGTTGAGCCAGGCCCGAAGTCCAATACTTGCGTCGACAAGGGATAGAACTTATGGCGTTGTTGGAAATTGAATTTGAACCTGATGATGGGATCACGACTCAGGAGCTCAAGCAATGGATCGCGGCCGGCCGCCAGCGCATTGAGTTGTATTGGGATCACTTTTCCGCCAAACCATTGCCACAATATATTGAATGTGATTTCGATTACGTCGCACAGGCACTTGCGGTGTGTGTACATCGAAAGCTGGCGGACGGGAAATTGTTTTGTGAGTGGGGATGTGGGTTTGGCATTGTTACGGGGATAGCTGCCATCCTCGGCTTCGAAGCAATCGGGGTCGAGGCAGAAGAATTTCTCTGCCGGCAAGCGAGTGAGTTATTAGTACAAAATCGCGTTTCTGCAGAAATATGGCAGGGAAATTTCTTGCCACGCGGGGCCCGGCAACTGGCTGTCGATGAAGACCCGCTGGTCAGTTTGACGCACTCAATCGAACCGGCATACGACCAAAATGATATGTCCATCAATGACTTTGCACTTATCTTTGTATATCCGTGGCCAGGCGAAGAGCACTTCCTCAAATCAGTTTTCCATCGTTTCGCGCGAGTAGGGGCACTGTTGCTGTTGTATCGAGGTCCGTATCAGATGGAGCTGTATCGCAAAACGAGCTCGCGCAAGCAGGCGTCAGCCTCACTGGATTAACTTAGGTCGCAAAGTAAGTAGACGCTTCTTGTGAGCGGAAGGGCGCTATCCCCGACGGGATTCAGTTACGGGGTTGGCGGTAAAAAACGAGTTGGCATGCCGATTACGCCTGAAGTTGCGCAACTGCTTCTCGCCTTGGACGCCGTTCCACTCACTTCCATATACCCATGCTAGCAATCGCGAGAATTTGTCAAAACGCTCTTGAGCTGTGCGGGCATGCGTGGGTATCGTCTGCGAGTGTCTCAGCGGAGGACGCTGGATACTGAATCCCGCAGGCTTAACCTAGGGATAGAAACTCAAGGATGCTCGCTATGCGTCACATTTTGTTGATAAGACCAGACAGTGGAGGACCGGAACTTCGGTCTTACGGCTGGAAAAATTGCGCGATGTGGATGGTATTGGCTGCTGTCCTTACGGGTTGTCGCTGGACGAGTACAGGTCAAAATACTCTGGGAGTTAGCCTCTACCAGCAGGGCAAGTATGCCGACGCACTGCAGCAATTTCAGGTCGCTCAGCAAACGGATCCTACTAATCCGGATGCGTACTATAATTTGGCGTCGACTTATCACAAACTTGCCGTCGCACACAAAGACGCCAAGATGATCGAGCAAGCGGAATCGCTCTATAATCAGTGCTTGGACTTGTCACCCAATCATGTCGATTGTCATCGGGCACTGGCTGTGCTGCTGGTCGAAACAGGCCGCAATGATCGAGGACTGGCACTGTTAAAGAACTGGGCAGCACGCAACCCTCAGCTCTCCGATGCCAGGGTCGAACTGAGCCGACTTCACCAAGAACTCGGACAAACCAAAGCTGCCGAGCGGTACCTGGACGAGGCGCTCGCGCTCAACCCCAGTGACGCTCGTGCATGGTCGGCGCGCGGCCAGTTGCGCGAGCAGTCAGGTGACCTCGGACAAGCCCTCCACAACTACCAACAAAGCATCGCACTGAACAGTTTGCAGCCAGAACTATATCAACGGGTTGCGTCTCTCAATCTCAAAATAGCGCAAAACTCTCTGTCCACTGGCGCCCCATCAGGTGGCTGGACGGTGCAAAATCCGCAACCCGGAAATACTCCTCGCTACTGAGCCACCCACCGGTTATGCAGCGTGACGATTAACGAAGTTCCATTCTGGTTCGCTATGCTTGGTTTTGCGAAAGTTAATTTCCCCCAGAATTGATTCTGCCACCGCTTGCTGGTCCGCGCTCCATTTTCTGTGCTTGGCCATCGTTATGCGGCTTTTCGATCTGCATGCCCTGCAACTTGCCAAGCCGTTCTTTCGCAGAATCTTGTTCGGTCCTAGAATGTGCCACATGGAAATGGCGTGGTAATTTTTACAGCATGAGGAATGGGTAAACGATGGCCGATCCACTCTCTCGCGAGCGGGTTTATAATTTTTCGCCAGGACCGGCTGTATTGCCGGTTCCGGTACTTAAGCAGATCCAAGACGAGATGCTTTGCTTACCAGGTGCAGGCTGTTCGATTCTCGAAGCGTCGCATCGTGGCAAGGAATATATGGCAATTCAAGACGCCGCGAAAGCGAGTTTACAGCGGCTATTAGGTATTGGCGACGACTTTGATATCCTGTTCCTGCAAGGAGGCGCACGACTGCAGTTCTCGATGACTGCGATCAACTTATTGCGTGGACAATCGCGACCGGCACAATATGTCCTCACTGGTTCGTGGGGCAAATTTGCCGTCGAAGAGGCGATTAAGGAAGGGCCCGTGGAAGTCGTCTACGACGCTAAAGCGACCAATTATGATCGCCTGCCAAATTTCGCGGAATTGAAATTGCGACCTGATTCAGCTTACGTGCACATAACCAGCAACGAAACGATTCAGGGCGTTCAATTCTTGACGGACCCCAGCTCCGGTGGCGCTCCGTTGGTTTGCGATGCCAGCAGCGATTTTCTTTGTCGTCCGTTGGATATGCGTCAATACGGAATGGTTTACGCGTGCGCTCAAAAGAACGCTGGTCCATCGGGGTTGACCGTTGCCATCATTCGCAAAGATCTCATCGAACGCAGTGGCGGGAACCTGCCCGGATATTTGAGCTATCGTAACCACGCTAAGGAGGGCTCGATGTGGAACACGCCGCCTACTTTTGCCATTTATGTGCTTGGTCTGGTTGCCAAGTGGCTCGAAAGTACCATCGGTGGTTTGGCGCAGATGCGGTTGCTGAACGAACGCAAAGCGAAACTGCTGTACAGCGTCCTGGACAAGTTTCCCGAACTGTATATCGGGCATGCACAACTATCGAGCCGTTCGTTGATGAACGTGACCTTTCGCTTTCCTAACGAGGCTATCGAAAAGAAATTCTTGGCCGGTGCCGAACAGCTCAAACTATGCAGCCTGAAAGGACATCGCAGCGTCGGTGGCATTCGCGCGAGCATTTACAATGCGATGCCCATTGAGGGCGTACAAATCTTGGCTGACTATATGAGTGACTTTGCGAACAAGTCGGCGTAGATCAATCCAGGCATGGTTCACATGACGTGGGATAAGCGCTCAGCTTGTCGATGACAATGGGAAGTTAACCATTGCTTTCACAATATGTTGACACAATTTAGAAAATCACCTGAAAATCAAATGTCAAATTTCCGAATTGCCGTTTTGGATCCGATCGCCGACGAGGGCCTGGAACTGCTCCGCGCAGAGAAGGATTTTGAATACGAACAGTGCCATGGGCTCAAAGGGGACGCATTGCGGACAACTTTGGCGCAATTCGACGGTGCAATCGTGCGCAGCGGAGTCAAAATCACTGCCGATGCACTTGCAGGAAACAAACGCTTGCGAGCGATCGTGCGCGCGGGGGTCGGCACAGATAACATTGATAAAGACGCCGCAACCCGCCTGGGCATCGTGGTGATGAACACACCGGCAGGAAATACCCTGTCGACGGCGGAGCACGCTTTTGCGCTGATGCTGGCACTGTCTCGGTCGATCGCGCCCGCTTACCAGAGTTTGATCAATGGAAAGTGGGATCGGAAATCGTACATGGGTACGCAGTTGGCCGACAAAACTCTGGGTGTGGTTGGCTTGGGACGCATCGGACGCGAAGTCGCACTCAGAGCGATAGCGTTCCGTATGCGAGTATTCGCGTTTGATCCATTCCTGTCCGAAGAGCAGGCGCTAAAAATGGGCATTGAACGCGTCGAAACGGTCGCCGACATGTTACCCAAAGTCGACTACTTGACGGTTCACACTCCCTTGACCAACGAAACCAAGCATTTGGTCGGAATGAGGGAATTGGATCTTCTCAAGCCTGGTATGCGGTTAATCAACTGCGCGCGCGGCGGAATCTATGACGAGGCCGCTCTCGTCGAGGGATTAAAACGCGGCAAGATTGCTGGCGTCGCGCTGGACGTTTTTGAAGAAGAACCTTGTACGAACAGCCCGCTGTACGGTATGCCTGGCGTGGTCTGCACGCCCCATCTGGGCGCCAGCACCGAAGAAGCACAAACGCAAGTTGCGGTCGAAGGGATCCATCTGCTGATCAATTTTTTCAAGACGGGCGAGATTCGACATGCTGTGAATGTTGCTTCGCTCGACCCCAAGACGCTCGACGCGATGCGTGGGCATCTGGATGTCGCGCACCGGCTGGGGTTGCTGCTCAGCCAATGGCACGGTGGGTCGATCTCGGGTTGCACACTGACATATCGGGGCGAAGTCGCTGATCGCGATACCAAGTTGTTGACCGCCGCGTTTTGTGCAGGACTCCTTGAACGAGCTTTGGTGGAAGAAGCCAATATTATCAACGCCGAATTGCTGCTGCGCGAACGTGGCATTGAACTGAACGAAAGTCGCAGTCACGAAACTGGTGCGTTCAGTTCCTCAATCACTGCGGAAGTTGGTGGAGGCGGACGCACGGTCAAGGCCGCCGGCACTTTGTTTGGTCATAACATGCCGAGATTGATTCTGCTGGATGATCATCGATTGGAAGCTTATCTCGACGGCAACTTGCTGATCTTCACGCACATGGATGTTCCGGGAATTATTGGTCGCGTAGGAACTGTGTTTGGTCAACATCAAGTGAACATTGCTCAAATGGCTGTCGGTCGCAGCGGCGAACATCCCGGCGGGCAAGCCATCGGAGTATTGAACCTAGATAGCCAGCCGCCGCAGCAAGCTCTAGAGCAACTGTTAGCTATCGGCTCGATTGCGAAAGTTCAGACTATTGAATTGCCCCCAGCAGGAAAGCTGCCCGTTTGGCTTCAGAACTGAGAGTAAAACGATTGTCCTCAATCGTTTCTGGTATCGCACGATTGTCCTTAATCGTTTTCTAAACACTGAGCCTCAATCGTTTTCACTCTTGATTTAATACAACTTCATGGATTCCCGCTTATTCGAAATCTCCATCATCAACGCTCAATGAATTTGAGCAATTGAGGACAATTGCTCTACTCTCTGATTGCGTTAGTGGCGATCGGGACTTTGTAGCCCAGCGATTACAGTCTTGAGAAATTGGCGCGTTCGCTGGGCCAATTGATCGACTCCCTCTGCGTTCTTGGGTCGAGCTACCAGCGGAGCCGAAATGTTCTCGCAGCACAACGGCATCGCCAGCCCGGTCATCGCAACTGCGTCCAACAATCGGTAGTGGTCGATCTCGCCAAATCCAGGCGCACAGTCTTCGTCTTTCGGCCAGTTGCGGTGGTCTTTCATGCAAAAACTGCGAACTACTTCGGCGCACTTCTGGATATCCGGCAGTGGATCGACGTTTAGATAGTCCATCACGTTTCCAGCGTCATAATTTACCATCACCCCAGGATCGTTGACTTGCCGAACGATTTCCGCGCAGGCTTGGCCCGTACCAGTGTCACCGCCATGTTGCTTTACGACGAGCAAAACGTTGTTGTCTCGCGCGATCGGTCCTAACTTTGAAAACCGCTCCAGCCATGCTTGGCGATTGCCGCCTTCTGTGTGGCCAAACGTCAAGACTTGGGCGATCCCAGCCGCAGATGCTTGTTTAAGTCGGTGAGTCAAAATCGACAAACCGTTGGCATGTTCTGGGTAGACCGTGGAAAACATCATTACCGGTTGCAAGCCGAGATCTCGACATTTTTTTCCCAATTCACGAGCTCGTTCGACGGGAGCATCGACTGGCATCACCGGAACACTCTTCTCGGTATCCGATTCACGATGGGATGTGCCCCACGCGATATATTGGAATCCTGCGCTTTTGATGCCCGCCAAAGCTCGTTCCAGCGGAAACTGGCTGTATGGCAAGGTCATACACGCAATTTGAAACTTAGTTGGCATGGCAGCGTTACTGGCAATTGCTCGGGAATTAAAGTAAGCTGCGCTGGTGGCTGCGGTCGTGAGCGCCACGAATTTACGTCGACTAATCTCTGCGGCGCTGAAAATGGTTGCTGGCATGGTGTTGATGCTCTTTATCGTTACGTGGTTTTCATGCTGGGTGAACAGCGCCCAACACAACGGTTGGCGAGTGGCTCTCACTAAACTACTGAGTATTCTGGTAGTCTACGGTTGTGCTCTTTCGGCGAGCCATCCCTGTTGTGCGCAATCTTCCGATCCGATCGTTGTAAGCCAGCCGCAATCGCTTTTCAACGGGCGGGACCTCAGCGAGTTTACTACTTGGCTCAAGGACTCCGGTATTCAAGATCCTAATCGCGTTTTTCGAGTTACTGACGGCATGGTGCAAGTCACCGGCCAGGGAAGCGGTTACTTGGCAACTCGACACCAGTACCGAGATTATCGATTGAGTCTGGAATACCGCTGGGGAATGCGAACCGACGGTTCCAAATACGTTCGCAATTCAGGAGTTCTGTTGCATGCAGTTGGTCCGGACGGTGGAGCTGGAGGAACGTGGATGACCAGCTTGGAGGTCCAGTTGGCTCAAGGTTGCGAAGGGGACTTGATCGTTATTCGCGGCAAGGATGCTAGCGGCCAAGTCATTCCAGCGACCATCACCAGCGATACACGTTTGGCTGATGATCGCCGAACTCGTTGGAGTCCCACTGGCACTCCGACGAAGTATGCTGGAAAACAATTTTGGTGGTCTCAGCACGAAGTAGGTTTCAAGGAGCTGCTAGATACACGAGGTAAAGACGACGTTGCCAGCCCACTGGGCCAATGGACCAAAGTTGAATGCGTTTGCACCGGAAATAGAGTTACCGTGAAGATCAATGGCACTACTGTCAATGAATGTTACGATGTTTTTCCAGCCGCCGGTAAGATCCTGCTGCAAAACGAAAGCAATGAAATTTTCTTTAGAAATATCGTCTTGAACCCCTTGGGAGACTCGAAATGAACCAATGTGGTCCTAACCAACAATCTGCTCGTGGTGCTTCAATACCAGAAGAAACCAATCGACGAAATTTTGCGTTAACCGCCAGTGGTGTGACCAGCGCAGGACTGATTGCTGCCCAGTCGTTGGTTAATCTTCCTGCTGTTCATGCTGCGGGCTCTGAGACGCTCAAAGTCGGCCTGATCGGTTGCGGCGGTCGTGGAACAGGAGCAGCCACCAATGCGCTCAAGGCGGATTCCAATGTCAAACTGACCGCGATGGGTGACGCGTTTGAAGACCGATTGGAACTCAGTTTGGAGGCGCTGCGCAAAAACGAAGCCCTATCGGCGAAGATTGACGTGCCGCCAGAACGCCGATTTGTCGGCTTTGACGCTTACCAACAAGTGATCGATAGTGGCGTGGATGTTGTCTTGTTGTGCACACCACCTCATTTTCGCCCAATGCATCTGCGAGCTGCAGTCGACGCGGGCAAACATGTTTTTGCCGAAAAACCCGTGGCCGTCGATGCCCCAGGTGTTCGCGCTGTGTTGGCTACGTGTGACTTGGCCCGCAAGAAGAATCTGTCGATCGTCTCGGGTCTGTGTTTACGATATCACGCGGGTTTTATCGAAGCTGCTAAACGAATTCATGGAGGTGACCTGGGAGAGATTCACACGTTACAAGCCAATGACTATCGCGGCGGTATCTGGGTCAAACCCCGGAAACCTGAATGGACCGATATGCACTGGCAGATGCGCAACTGGTACTACTTTACATGGCTGTCAGGCGATTTTAATGTCGAACAGCACATTCACTTTCTCGATGTCTGCGTTTGGATGATGAACAACCAGTATCCTGTCAAAGCCATTGGAATGGGCGGTCGCACGGTGCGGACCGGAGAAGAGTACGGCAATATTTACGACCATCACAGCGTGATTTACGAGTTCGCAAGCGGTGCAAAATTATTTAGCAATACTAGGCAAATACCCAACTGCACCGGCGATATGAGCGCCCAAATTGTCGGCGCGCGAGGGCGAGCTGGCCTCAACGAACGTCGCAACGGTGCCTTCATCGAGTCCGCAAACCGATGGGTCTACGACGGCCAAGAGAATGACATCTATCAAACCGAACATGATGACTTATTCGCCAGCATCCGCAGCGGCAAACCTGTCAATCATGGCGAGTATATGGCCAACAGCACTTTGCTGGCGATCCTGGGTCGCATGGCAACTTATACTGGCAAGTCGATAACTTGGGATGCCGCTATGAATTCCCAAGAAGATATTTCACCTGCGAAGTACGAGTGGGGGCCAATCGCAACTCCTGAAATCGCCCGACCAGGAGTGACTAAATTTGCCTAGCGACTGAAAGCACAAAATCGATTGCCATTTGAGTGCAAGCCAGACATGGTCGCCAGCTCGTGTGACTCGCCAGCTTGGCATGTGCAAACTGAAGATTGAATTGCGCCTGAGGAGAGGCGTGTGCTGGGTCTGACACGCCTCTCCCCAATCATCCCTCCCGGAATTTGACGGCAAAAATTCAGCGTTAGTTTTGGAGTCTCGTTTTAGTTGCGCTGGTCAATCGCGATCGCGCTACTTTGGGGATATCCAAAGTTCCTTGAAACAGCCCGCCAGCGCGAATGATGTAAAAACGAGTTTTGGATTGAGTCCTAATTTCGTTAGAGTCCATGATCCATTCTAGATCTTCCCAGTCGGGTGTTTGCCAATTCACCAAACCCACGAGGATATCGCCGCTGCGTATCAGCGCAAGGTGAGCAGGGCTGTTTTCGCGAACTTCCCAGACTCTTAGGCCGCCTTTGTAATTCGCATCCACTTCGACGACTTTTTGCGGATCGGTGGTTTGCAAACGTAGGCCAAGCTGCCGCCAGATTTTCTCTTCAACCTCCGACGTGCGCGCTGCGGTTCTAGTCGAAGCCATGGTAATCAGTTTTGCCACGGGCCTGAAGTTCGCTGTGACATGGCCGATCGCACCGTTGCGTGAGTAGTGCAATTCAGCCGACTCTGGGGAATTGCTGTTGGCCAAGGCAAGTTCGTATTCCAAACGATTGCGAACTTGAGTACTACCAACTGCCGTCAACATGTCGCCAACCAATAATTCTCCCGAAAGAAGTTTGGTGGGCGAGTGAATGGCCACAACTTGCACCGCGGTTCCGTTGTCACGGAGCAGGGTCTTCACCTCGACGATATTGTCAGCGCTACCAAGTCGGTAATTTGCAAGCAGATCGGCGGCAATTTCAAGCGCACTATCGACGGGGATTGCAAATCCAATTCCCTGAGCTCCCATGCGCACTGCCGCATTGATGCCAATCATTTTTCCTTCGGCATTCAACAGCGGACCGCCCGAATTTCCAGGATTGATACTGGCGTCGGTTTGAATCAGGTCGCGATACTCCTGTGCACCATTGACAGGAATATTGCGATGCAACGAACTGATGATTCCCTCGGTAACCGTATGATGGTATCCAAAGGGGTTTCCGATCGCGATCACCGGTTCGCCGCAAATCAAATCAGAGGACGAGCCAAATTCTATTTTCTTAAGCGGTCCACGAGCTTGAATTTTGATCAGCGCCAAATCGCTACTTGGATCATGGTCGATGATTTTGCCAATGTACTTCGATCCATCGTGCAACGTGACCTCAATGCGGCTAACGTCCTGAACTACGTGCTGATTGGTTAAGATGTAACCAGCCGGATCGATAATGACGCCGGACCCCATGCCATTAACTTGGTGTGGTTCCGCAATTCCATTTCCATTGGAGCTGCTAGACGGCTTGTTACCTTCGATATTTACCACAGCACTTTCGGCGGCTTTGATGGCCAGCACGGTGCGCGTGATACGCGGCGAATCCGGCGGTTGAGCAAGTGCTGACCGTGGCGCAATTAGGCAACTGGCGGCAATGGATACCATGATCCAATACCACCTTGAGCGGTTTGTAATCTGCAAAGTTGTGCCCTTCCGAGGCGGGATCTTCGGTTGGGAAATGTCCGCGAGCCAAGCTCCCAGACAAAACGCTGTCGTAACTCGTTGTGTGCCGAGTACTGTTGACGCGGATTGAATCGGCTGGTTTAGAGAAGGGGCTTGATCCACCAATTCCAAAGCTGCAAGAACTACCCAAACTAACACTTCACCAAGCTGGGCAAGTTATTCCTCGCAGCTAGACGGCACCGTTAAAGCCTGGAGGATTGTTACGCCTGGATAGATTACTACGGCAAAACGTCCGGCAAAAAAATGCCCAAAGACCGACTGGTGTCATTCCGAACCAACAGCTTTAGATAAATCAGCTTTTTTCTAGCGTCGTTTTCCTATGCCCGGACCGGCCTGCTCTTCCATTTCTTGAATGTACAATCGCAAGCGTGCCAGTTCGTCGGTCGTATCCTTCAGCCGCAGCATGTTTTCAACGCGCTTGAGCAATTCGTATTTATTCACGGGCTTGGAAAGAAAATCGTCGGTCCCGGCCTTTACGGCACGTTCGATATCACCCAGTTCGTTCAGCGCCGTTACCATCAGGATCATGATTTTAGAAGTCGCGGAAGAATCTTTCAGTTTTTTGCAGACCTCAAATCCGCTCAATTTCGGCATCATCACGTCCAGCAGAATTAGGTCCGGCTGGAACGAGCGCACTTTGTCGAGTGTATCCTGACCATCCACAGCCAGCCCGATCTCGCACTCGACGCTCATTAAATAAGCTTCTAATAACTCACGGTTGGCCGCATTGTCATCAGCGATTAAGATCTTGTTCTTGTTGGCCATACTTCCAATCTCCAATGCCGGCAATGTGCCGTCATTGCGTGTCAAGCAAATTGAATCAAGTCGTTATTATCGCAGCGGCGGGCACGGGAAAACTCTCACATAATTCTCGGACTTGGTTCCGTATCGAAGCGTGCATTAATTCATCACCGGCACCGCGCAGGGCTTGGTTGATCCACCGACCGATTTGTTGCATTTCGGTAACTCCCATCCCGCGTGTGGTCAATGCAGCCGTACCGATTCTGATTCCACTAGGGTCCATGGGTTTGCGAGTGTCAAAGGGAATCATATTCATGTTGACGGTAATGCCGCAAGCATCCAGTGTCTTTTCCGCCAACTTACCACCCAATCCGATGCTGGTAACGTCGACCAACATCAAATGGTTGTCCGTACCACCACTGATCAGCCGCAGGCCACTTGCCATGAGCACTTCTGCTAGCGTTTTCGCATTCTCGACGACCGACTCACCATAAGTACGAAATTCGGCGGTGAGCGCTTCTCCCAAACAAATTGCTTTTCCGGCCACCACGTGCATCAGCGGTCCACCTTGCAAACCAGGAAATACGCTACTATTGATGCTCTTGGCAAATTCTTGCTTGCACAGAATCAAACCGCTTCGCGGGCCGCGTAGAGTCTTGTGAGTCGTAGTCGTAACATAGTCCGATACGGGCAGCGGATTATCGTGCACTCCGGCAGCCACCAAGCCAGCATAATGCGCCATATCCACCATCAACTTCGCACCCACATCTCGTGCAATTTCTGCAAAGCGCGCATGCGGAATTTCGCGCGGGTAAGCGCTCGCACCCGCCACGATCAATTTCGGCTTGTGTTGCTTTGCAAGCTGCGCAACCTGATCGAAATTGATGCGATGCGTTTGCGAGTCCACGCCATACGGGAAAAAATGGTAAAGCTTGCCAGAAATGTTCAAGTGCATTCCGTGAGTCAAATGGCCGCCTTGAGCAAGATCCAACCCCAGCACAACGTCCCCGGGTTGCAAACACGCCATGTACACCGCAGCATTCGCTTGCGAACCACTATGCGGTTGCACATTAGCAGCTTCGGCACCAAACAGTCTGCAAGCCCGCTCGATCGCGATGCGTTCAATCGTATCCACGTGCTCGCATCCGCCGTAGTAACGCTTGCCAGGATAGCCCTCGGCATATTTGTTCGTCAGCACACTCCCAGCCGCTTGCATCACGGCCACCGAAGTATAATTTTCGCTGGCGATCATCTCCAAACCATCCTGTTGGCGGCGAGACTCGGCCTGCATGGCCTCCCAAATCTCAGGATCTTGTAATGCAATTGTGTTCATGCGCTGCGTAAACAACCTGCGATGCTGTAGTGAAAGACCAAGTTCAGTAGAAATTGGCAGAATGGTCATTAGAACTTCGCTGATTGTCAGCGCTAGACCATAACTTTGTCAACGACAGTTAACCGGCCAAGCTTCGGTTACTTTCC
>SXGS01644106.1_pt1 | contig 71344 bp, 72 predicted proteins | sample 3174681 | NCBI WGS metagenome assembly SXGS01 (sample SAMN11356861, study PRJNA531348) | freshwater metagenome | isolation source: freshwater sample F1-80 | place: China: Fuxian Lake, Yuxi | collected 2017-12-25
ACGCAAAGACCTTCGTGTTTGGCGGGATCAAGTCCGTTGAGGCGCCAGTTTTCTTCCGCGAGATCAATCGCGCCGCGAGCGACGTCGAGGCTTGCAACACGCTTTGCTCCTCCGAGGCCTGCGTACATCGAGAATCCACCCGTATAGCTGAAGAGGTTGAGCACGGATTTTCCGCTGCTGATTTGCCCTACGAACTGGCGATTGTCGCGTTGATCGAGGAAGAAGCCTGTCTTCTGCCCTTTTTCGAGATTCACCTTAAAGCGCACGCCGTTTTCCAAGACGATGACGTCGGACTCTGTCGGCTCTCCACCGAGAACGTGCATCGTGCGTTCGGCACTGCTTCGGCGCATTTTTTCGACGACGGTTTTGGCCGGTGTATTTTCGAGAAGCCATTTCGTGATGACTTCGCGATCCCAAAACTCTGAGGGACCTTGCCCATCGAACTGAACGACGGCAACTGTGCCGTACATGTCGCAAACGAGGCCGGGCAAAAGATCGCCTTCGCCGTTGAAAAGTCGGTAGCAAGTCGTCTTCTCTGAGCGAACCGCCGAACGGAGCTCGTAGGCTTTAGCGAATTTGCGCGCGTAGTGCTGCGGATTCGGCGGCGCGTTTTCAAACGAGAGAATGCGCAGGGAAAGCGGGCCGTGTGGGTCGTAGATGGCCCACGCGATCTCGCCTTTTGCGTCGCTGACCTGGCAGAGCTGCGCGCGTTCTAACTTTGGAGCTTGGGCCAAAGCTTCTTTGTAGACCCACGGGTGTCCGCGCATGAGTGTCCGACGGAGGTTTCGAGCTAACTTGATCTTGAGCTTCGCCATGGCGGGTCCTTGTTTGAAGGACGCGACTATAAAGGGGATTGGGGGGAATGGCAGCGGAAAAGCTGGGGGCGTGGTGTACTTTCACGAAGTGGACTACATCATTGCAGATGAAGCTGCAAAAACACCTAGGGTGAGGATTGCAAATCCGCCAGAATCTTAGAGTTTTTTGGGTTCTACCCTAGGATCAAGGGCTCACGCATCTGCAATAAAGTGCGCCAGTTCTCAGCGTGCGAATTGGAATTTCAATACCACAATCCGCTCCTCATCATCCGTCGCCGCCGCATCCGGATCGATAAAGATCGACTCCGGTGCCCCCGTAAAACGGTCGAACTTCGCCCGGAGTTCGGACGCCGGTTCCCGGCCCTTCTTGTTTCGCTCAACGATCTTAAAGAGTCGTTCGATCGTCATGGCTTCGGATTTTGAAGGTGCTGCGTCTGCAGGGATGGCGCTCACGGTCTGCACCCGCCCCTCGCGGTCGACCTTCACGCTGACGACGGGAATGACTTCGCAGCGGCACTCCACCTTGTACGTCATCTCGTAACCGTTGTGTTTTGTGCTGGAGGCTTGCCACTTCTTCTGCGCTTCGGAAGCCGTTAGAGGTGCCGCGGTCGAAGGTGGCTTGCGCGAAGATTGGCAGGCCGAAAGGCTCATGAAAAGAATCGGAGCCAGGGATACAAGAATCGCAAAACTCACGGTTCTCATCGTTCTGCCTCTCCGCTTTGAAAGCTTCGTCAGCAGATTCTATTTTCCCCCGTGCCAATGCACCGGGCCCCGTGAACTTTTCAAATGAACCGTGTTGAGACGCCAAGGATTAGTCACCTCTAGCGAAGTGACTAATCCTTCGACTTTGTCGGGCAAACGCTTATTCGAAGCGCTCAGGACGGAACGGCCGCGCATCCGTAATTGGGCTGCGACCCGCGATGAGGTCGGCCGCAAGGCGCGCGGATCCCGGCGCCGATTGAAGGCCCAGCATCTGGTGCCCCAGGCTGTAGAAGAGATTCGGCCACTTCTTCGAGAAGCCCACCATCGGAACGCCGTCTGGCGTACAGGGGCGAAGACCGCGCCAAACTTCGCGGATCTCGGGTTCCGCTTGCATGTGCATGTACTCTTTGGATCCGTTGAGGATCGCGCGCACGCGGCGAGGCGTGATGCCCTCATCGCGATCGACGATCTCCATCGTGCCCGCAAGACGCACGGAATCCGCGCGAGGAGTGACGGCAATCTTACGCTCGACGATCATGATCGGATGCTGCGGCTTTTGTTCGAACGAGTTCGTGATGAGGCTATAGCCTTTTCCGCCGAGGAGCGGAACGTTGACCTCAAGGCGACGAGCCATGTTCCGTGACCAGCTTCCCATCGCCATGACGACGAGATCAGGCTTGAAGCGACCACGTGTCGTGACGACCGTGTCGATCTTTCCGTTTTGGAATTCGAAGTCGAAGACTTCGGTGCGGCTCTGAACTTTTCCACCGGCTGCTTCGAATTCCTTTACGAGTGCTTTCACGGTTTCGAGTGGCTCGGCGTGCGCTTCCGTTGGGAAGTAAACACCACCCTTGATCAAAGACTTAAGCGCAGGTTCTTTTGCGCGAACTTGCTCGCCGTTCATGACTTCGCCGGGGATCCCGCGATCGTTCATGAGTTTCATCTCGAGTTCCGCCGCGCGAATACCTGTTTCAGTCGCGCTCACAAGGAGCAATCCTTTTTGGTCAAAGCCAAAGGTTTGCGGGGCGCGGTCGGCGAGTTCTTTATAGAACTTCAAGCTGTACTTGGAAATATCGGTGAGGACGGCGACCGACTCCGTGAGACGGCGCTGGTTCATTGCGAAAAGGAAGGACATCATCCAACGCGCAAGCAACCAGCTTGGCTGTGGCTTGATGTAAAGGGGGCTATCGGGATTCAGGAGCCAACCGATAGATTTCCAGAACATACCCGGCTGAGGGAGCGGCATCGCAAAGCAAGGAGTGATCCAACCTGCGTTGCCATAGGAGCAGCCCATGCCCGGCTCGCCGCGATCGATGAGGGTTACTTGGCGCCCCGAACGCTGCAGCTCGTGCGCAAGAGAAATCCCGATGATGCCGGCACCGATGACGAGAACGTCGACTTTCGTGTCTTTCATATTCACCTTTTTGAGATGCCCCTAATATTGATGAACTAGGACACGAAACTCAAGTCGAGTTAGGTACCACTTTCCCTTTGCAGAAGCGGTGCGTGCACGCGCCGCTTCTGCAAAGGGAAAGTGGTACCCCAAAAACGTCACCGCCCCGAAGTTCTTTCAGGGCTCCGGGAGCCGTAAAACGCCTTATGGGAGCTAAAGGGAGGAATAGGCCTTGCTGTTATCCGCTGGCAAAGGGGCTAGCCCCGTTTCCACGCGTTTAATGAGGTATGACGATGAAAACGCTACTTTGGCTTCTCACCGCAGGCACCGTCCTCGTTTCCTTTGGCTCGATTTCGCGCGCCGAAGAGAGCGTCGATGACCTGATCATGGAAATGGGTCTAGCCGGCAAGCCACCAAAGAAGGCTCCTGCGCCCGTGCAACAGGCTGTCGATCCGATCGATGAGGATCTCTCGCGCCTCGATATCCCCGAGACGCCCAAATCGTCCAAAAAAGCGAAAACTCAGACGGTCGAAACGATGAAAGACGACAACGGCATGATGGCCGTTGAAGCGGAAGCCACCGAAGCCGATACCGATGCTTTCGAAAACTCGGCGCTCGAGTCGAACTTCGAATCAGACAAACTTAAGAGCGAAATTGCAGCGCTCGATCGCCAAATCCGCAATTTGAAAAGCGGTGCTGATCGCGCAAAGAAGCGCTCTGAGCTTGCGTACAAGCGTCTGCAGATGCTCGAAAAGCTCCAACGTGAACGCCAAACTCACATGGTGAAAGTTGAGCGCGCAAACAAACAAGCGAACTCGCATCTTGAGCGACTCAAACAGCGGACGTCGAGCCTTGAAGAACGCATGAGCGCAACCAAGCAACGCACGCAAGTGGCGAAGTCAGCGCTCGACCAATCGAACAAAGAGCGCATGGAACTTGAGCGCCGCATGAAGCGCGCTAACGCGCAAATCGCCCAAGAACAGCAGCGCCAAAAAGCGCTTCGCGAAAAGCGCGCGCGGGTTGAGCAGCAAAACCGCCGTATGAAGTCGGATGTTTCACGACTCGAGAAAAAAGCGGCACGACGCTCTTAACTTTGGCCTCAAGGCCTCACTGACCTCAGTGCTTTTGATCCAGCGGCTCCGCACGTACGTAGAGCCGCTCAGGCGCAACCCGGTAATACTTGAAAAGCGCCGGGCAAAGCCACCCTCGCCGACCGTCACTCGTGCGGTACCAAGTCCCTGAATACTCCGTCGACTCTCTCAAATATTCCGCCTGAAAACCCGGAAACGGATTTGCCGAAAACAGAAGGCGAAAACCTTGTTGCGCGTTCGGAATAGCGCTCACGAGTGCCGTTAAAATCTCCGGCACACCCGAAACGAACGGCTCACGCACCAAACCTACGCTCGGATCATCAAAGACCCACGTCCCGTGATTCCAGTAGGGAGCTATCACGAGAATCGCGTTAGAATTCTCCAGCTGACCACTTTCAACTCGTTCCATGCAGGGCTCCTCCCTGCTGGTCAAAATAGGCGAGCTTCAGACGCTCCGCTTAGATCTCTGTTTGAGCTTTTCTGAATCCTAATCGAGGTCGTTCGACACGAGTGAAGTTAAGTCTTGCAGGCTTCTTCTTTCTCGACACCCGCAATCGTCTTTGCGGATTTGGTAGGTATGCCATCCCGAAAGAACCACAACGTTCCTGGTTCAAGCGTTGTCCACGTCTCGTTGTCCGTCAAAGGTTGCGTCGCGATGACCGCCACGCGATCGATCTCTGTTGTGACCGAGCTAAAATCGACGGTCATTTCGCGATCCTTCAAACGCGCCGTCGAAAACGGAGCTTGGCGCACGATGTAGCTAAGCTTCGTTGAGCAATGCGCGAAGAGAAACTCGCCATTGGAGAAAAGAAAGTTGAAGACTCCACGTGCACCGATGGATTTCGTCAGCTCCGTCATGAATTGAAAGAGAGTTTCGGAGCCGGGATAATCCGGAAACGTCTTGCGGAGTTCTTGCATGATGTAAGCAAACGCAAGCTCGCTATCCGTTGTGCCGACAGGGCGGTACGAACCATCGAGCTCCGGCTTGAAGTCTTTCAGATCCCCGTTGTGCGCGAAGATCCAGTAGCGTCCCCAGAGCTCGCGCACGAAAGGATGCGTATTCTCGAGGTTGATCTCCCCTTGCGTCGCTTTACGAATGTGGGAAACCACGTTCTTCGATTTGATGGGATAACTGCGAATCAGCTCAGCTACTGGTGACTGGGCCGAGGGCTGCGGATCCAGGAACAACCTGACGCCGCGACCTTCAAAAAACGCGATGCCGAACCCGTCTTTGTGAACGTCGGTCTGACCACCGCGAGCTTGGAATCCCGAAAACGAGAAGATGATGTCGGTCGGAACGTTGCAGTTCATCCCCAAAAGCTGACACATAGTTCCGGACATCCTCCCAAATGAACGTCACCCAAATGAAAATCAAAAGATACCTGAGGCCCTCAGAACCGCCAAGATCGAGTTGAGCGAAAAGGCGTTGGCTCAGACCCAGGGGCGTCGTTATGGACCGCCTATGAAAAACCCAATTCTTAACCTCACGCTCTCGATCTTTGTCTTTGCTTCCACCCTGACAAGCGCTGCTGCATTGGTTTTCGCGGAGGAGCGCGTTCCCGTCATTAACCTGGAACAGCTTCACGAGGGTGCAAGCTGGACGTGGGATTATCTTACCGACGGAACAGAGATTTACTCCAGCGAGCGTTACACAATTATCGAAGTTAATGGCGCAACCGTCACGATCGAAATGGCGACTCAGCTTCCGGGCGAACCAGGTTACACGGCTCACACGCGTCTCCTCGTTCCTGTCGATCGCTGCTTAAAAGCGTACGCAAACAAAGTCGATCCCGAGCCCTGGTCGTTTCGCATGTTCATTCGGAACAAAGACAAGTGGGACGAAACTCCCGCCGTGAGCACGCTCGCATTTGAGGAGAAGTTCAACTGCAACGGCCACATCTACACGAAGTCCAACGAGTTTGAGACTGTCTTCCACGATAGTGACTTTGGTCCCGTCTTTGAACACAAGAAGTGGCGAAAACTCCCGGGAAGCTGGTACCGCATGAACGGCGATCACGCCGCGATCGCGGTTGAAAAACGCTTTGAGAAACCGCAAGGGCACTTCTACTTGATGAAACTCAAGACCCCATAAAGCTGGAGTCGTCGATCCCGGCGACCCAACGCAGATGCACGAGAGCCGGTGAGCCGGTTCTCATGTCCTGAATCCCGCGACGCACGAACTCAACTTCAAGCTCCCTTTGCGCACGAACGAGATCCTCGTACGTTTTTGGGAACACCTTCATGTAACGAATCAGAAAAAGCTTATGCGCTTCGAGATCGGGTTTTGCGACCGATTGAAGAAACTGGCCGCCCCATTCTCGGTAGAGTTTTTCGATGAGGGGTCCTGAACCCACCCAACGAATTTGCTGAACGGGCGGAACTTTTACTTTTCCCTCCGGGAGTAGCGTGATGAGGCCAAGATCGTCGAGCTGGCGCAAGATTTTGAAAGCTTCTTTGTCGTCGAGCTTCGCCATCTTTTGCGCAGACGAAAGTTCCATTCGCTCGTAAACCAAGCGCCAATATATAGCGAACGCTCTTGGATTCTTTAGCAAAAACTCTTGCGCGTCGATGGAGAACGTGAAGTCGGTCATCTCGCTTTTCAAGCCTTGAAAAAGCTCCGGCAACGTTGTGCCGGCGAGCCGACAGATTTGGGAGATTCGCTGGAATGAGCCATCTTCGGCGCTGAAGATTTTCTTTACTCCAGATTCGGAGAGTCCGAGGGCTTTAGCGATGTCGCGATAGGTGAGCTTTTGGGCTCTGAGAATGTCCTTCAGCGCATCGATAGCAACTCGGTAATCATTGCGGTCCGCGGCCATGTACTCACCTCCCCTAAAGGTACCCTATTAAGGTACTCCATAGCCACCTATGGCGCAATTATCCACGATAAAGTACCTCCTTAGGAAACCAAGCTGTCTCAAAGGAATACGCATGAAACGCTCTGGCCATTTGTCATTGAAGTCGTTCGCGTCACGCACTCTCAGTCTGAGCTTGCTTCTCGCAACGCTTGCTCCACGCGCCTTCGCCGCTCAACCTGACGCGAAAGTTCTGGAGCTGATCGAAGCGACCTACAATCCCGCTATTACAGCTTCGACAAACGCCGACGGCTTTTCACTCACGGGCTGCGCGATCAACCAACTCGTGATCCGCGGTAAAGATCCGATCACGGGTCAAGATCGCTTGGTGCAAGTGAAACACTATCTTCCCGCCGACGGCGCAAGCCTGGATCAAGCGCCAAGCGTCTTGGTTCTGCCGCCGACCGGTGGTGAAAATATTCTCGACCGCGGCTACGCAAACGAAATTTGCCAACAAGGGCTTCACGCCCTTCTCGTACAAAGCTGGGAGAACGACACGTTCGTAGAACTTGATCCCGCGATGCACGACCGCGGAGCTTTGCGCGCACTCAGTGCGATTCGCCACGTAGTGGAGTATCTCGATACGAATCGCGCGCCCAACATCGGGATTCTCGGAACAAGCGTCGGTGCGATTAGCGCCACGTTTGCGATGGGAGTTGAAAGGCGAATCACGGCAGGCGCGTTGATTGTTGGCGGTGTCGGCATGAGCGACATCATCGCGGTCAGCACGGAGAAAGGCTTAACGGCCCTGCGCGCACAGAGAATGCAAAGCTTCGGATTCAAATCCGTTGAAGATTATCGTAAAGCGCTTGCGGCGAAGATCACGATTGAGCCGCGCGATTTCATCGGCTACTCGGGGCCGAAAAAAGTTCTTCAGATTTTAGCTTCGAAGGACACGACGGTTCCCACGTTTGCGCAAGAGGATCTCGCAGCCGCTTTCGAAGAATCACAGGCCGAGCACGTAGTGATCACGCACAAAGATGACCACTTCAAAACGATTCTACATTCGTCATTCTTCTTCAAAAGCAGAATCGTGAAGTTTTTGAAACGGTCGTTGAACTGATTTGCTCGGAATTTAGAGCGTGATTCGCTCGAGAAGATCCGCATCCTGAATCGCACGTTGACCACCGAGCGCGATGGTCAGGAGCGGATCCGTCGCGATGCGCACCGGAACGTTGAGCTCGCTCATCAAACGCTCCTCCATACCGTGAAGGAGCGCTCCGCCACCGGCGACCACGACCCCGTGCTTGATGATATCGGGCACAAGATCCGGTGGAGCCTGCTCAAGCGTGCGGCGAGCGGCTTCAAAGATGATATTGAGGTCACTTTCCAGCGCTTCGGAAACTTCGGCCGAAGTGATTTCGATCGAACGCGGGAGTCCTGAGACAAAGTCCACACCACGGATTTGCGACTTCCCGCCCATACCACCTGGAAGGGCGGAGCCAAGCGTGATCTTCAAGCGCTCGGCCGATTGATCCCCGACGATCAGATTGTAGTGACGACGGATGTACTGCACGATCGCGCGGTCGAACTTGTGACCACCGACGCGAACGGCTTCGCAGTGAACGATTCCGTAAAGTGAGATCAGCGCAATCTCGGTTGTTCCTCCACCGATATCGATGACCATGTTGCCTTGCGGTTGGTGTACCGGAAGATCCGCGCCCATCGCCGCGGCCATCGGCTCGTCGATCAAAAGAACTTCCGCGGCGCCAGCCGCAAGACCCGCATCGCGCACGGCTTTTTTCTCGATGTCCGTAACACCGTAAGGAAGCGAAACAACAACGCGCGGCTTTTTCAAGCGCCACGTCTGCGCACGTTCGATGAAGTACCGAAGCATCTGCTCTGCAATATCGAGTTCAGCGATTACGCCGTCGCGAAGCGGATGACCGGCAACGAGGTTGCCTGGCGTTTTCCCGATTTTGAGCTTTGCTTCTTCGCCAACCGCGACAATGCGTTTGTGGCCTTCGCTGTCTTCGTAATACGCGATCACCGAGGGTTCGTTAACGACGATACCCTTAGAGCGAGAAACGACGAGAGTGTTCGCCGTGCCCAGATCAACGTAAAGATCAGCGCCGTGTTTTTTGCCTCCAAAAAATCCCATGAACCATCCTACTCATCGCGACGATCGAGGTGGCGACGAGTGGTGTCGCAACGGCCGTCGAAGCTGTGTTGAGCGGCACGGCTTGTCGGTGCGTTCTCTAAAAGCCTGCGAAGGCCGGGAACGTTCACGCGGACAAGCTCCTTCAGCTGGTCAAGACTTGGCTGGTGCGTAGAGCCCAGCTCAAAGAGCATCGACCAGATGCCGTGTTTCCAGTATGCGTAATCTTCAAAGGTTCCGTTGGCAGGATAGATGACTTCAGCGGAGTTTCCGACTTCGTAGAGGCTCAGTTCGGTTGCGGCTTTACCAAGATTGATAAAAAGCGCTTCATCGGGCGTGCGGAGATCTGGTGTCGAAAAGCCCCAGGGGTAAGTCACAGAGCCGTAAAACGTGTGCAACGTTGCGGCCGCAATGATGTTTTCGCGCTCCACGAACTCTGCGAGCGCCTTCGTGCTCTTCAGAACGAAAGGTCCTTGGCTACCGCAGGGCCCAGGATAATCACGATTCGGATCGACGAGTTGAGATAGTCCGCTGTTAACGAGGCTCTCTTCGCGGCGACCGGCGTTAAAACCCGAAACGTTGAGAACCGGCAAAACGAAGACCGTTTGGTTTTTGATCGGATCTTTCGCGAGCGACTCGGCAATACCGAGAGCCACTTCCGTTGAGCCGTACTCATTGCCGTGATGAGTCGCAACGATGAGGTTTTTCACCGATCCTTGAGCACCGGCAAGGACTTCTCTAGAGCCAATCTTCAGGCCCCGGATCGTTTCTCCCGTTCCTGCCGTCCCGAGAGTGAAAAACTCCGAAGTGGCCGGATTCTCCTTTTGGATGCGCTCCAAAAGGGCCTGCACTTTCTTATAATCCCGCGTCATGCTGATGGGCACGTCGCTCACCAAGAGGGGAACCTCTTGCGCGAAGGCTTTCGGCGCGCTCGCGGCAACCAAGACCAGCGAGGGAACCAATGCGCTCGATACGAAAGCCAAAAAATCGCGGGCTGCGATCATGCGAACTCCAATCATGACGATTAACGGGTTCGAGTCTCACAACGGCTGGAAATGAATGTCAAAGCCTGTGTTGCAGATTTCTCACACGCATTTTCAAGATGATTTTTGGTTGTTCAGCGCGAAGAGGAAGCTCGTTAAAACAAACTCAGCTGACGCCCGGGATCAGGCTTCTGGAAATGGTCTGCGGAAAGACGAAATTCTTTCTCGTTGAGCCCTTCTCGACGTGAGTAAATGCGAAACATCTGCTCGAGATTAGAAGCAATCGCCCCTTCTCCTTTCATACGCGTACCGAAGCGAGGATCGTTCAACTTCCCACCTCGAAGCGAGCGGATGAGTTCAAGGACTTTGTCTTTCTTCTCGGGGCGATGAACTTCGAGCCACTCGCTAAAAAGAGGTGTGACAGAAAGCGGAAGTCGCACGGGAACGTAGCCTGCATGAGTGGCTCCGGCCTCGCGCGCGGCTTTCAAAATTGCGGGAATCTCGTGATCCGTAAGTCCTGGAATCACAGGCGCGATGTTAACGCCCACCGGAACGCCAGCTGCCGAAAGCTCGCGAATCGCCGCTAAGCGAGCCTCCGGGCGCGATGTGCGCGGCTCAAGCGCCTCGATCAACTTGGCGTCGAGTGAAGTGATAGAGAGATAAACCATCGCGCCGTCAAATTTCGCAAACTTCGAGAGAAGATCGAGATCACGCGTAACGAGCTTGTTCTTCGTGATGATGCCGACGGGATTTTTGAATTCGAGTAAGACCTCGAGGCACTGACGCGTGAGTTGAAGTTTTCGCTCGATTGGCTGGTAGCAATCGGTGACTCCGCTCATCGCGATCGTTTCTGGCCGCCAAGACCGAGACATGAGTTTCTCGCGAAGAAGTTTTGGGGCATCCTCTTTGACGAAAATCTTCGACTCAAAATCAAGACCTGCCGAATAGCCGAGATACTCATGCGTGGGGCGCGCGTAGCAATAAGCGCATCCGTGCTCGCAACCACGGTACGGATTAACGGAAAACCGGAAACCGATATCGGGACTACTGTTTTCCGAAACCACCGACTTCGACGAATCTTTGAAAAACTGCGTTCGCAGGAGTGGCTTTTCGCCACTCTCTTCGCCGGCGATATCCTGATGCCGCTCCGAAAAATCAAGCTCCATCGTTAACTTCTCGAACCGAGGAGTTACGTTGCTGCTGGCACCACGCCCACGGATGTCATTTTTTAGATCCGAGCGGTGATCGAGATTGTCAGCTTTTAAATTTTGTTTGCTTTGTTGGGGGCTCTTCATCGAGGCCCAGGAGTGTAGCAGATTTTCGGTTCTTCCGGGACCCAAAGTGGTCCGAAATGGGCGTGACGAGTTTTAATTCGGTATGAACCGTAACAAAGAGTTGAAGCTTCCCCGAGGATTTTTTCGGGCCTTGCGACGAATCTCACGGGCTTGGGGCGTGAGTGATAGCGCCCTTACCCTGAACACTTTGCGTTTGAAGGAGTCGCGATGGCCACGAAGAAAAAAGAGAAAAAATCGAAATCGGCAGCAGCGGAGAAAAATTCAAGTAAAATCCGCTACGCGCTTGTTGGCCTCGGCCACATTGCCCAAACAGCCGTTTTGCCTGGCTTCGCGAATGCGAAAGAAAACTCAGAAATTACGGCCCTCGTTTCAGACGATGAAGAGAAACTCAAAAAACTCGCCAAAAAGTACAAGATCAAACATACGTACACTTATGCGCAGTACGATGAGTGCTTGCAAAGTGGCGCCATCGACGCCGTCTACATCGCACTCCCGAACCATCTCCATCGCGAGTACACCGAGCGCGCGGCAAAGGCGGGCATCCACGTTCTTTGTGAGAAACCTCTGGCCGTCACCGCAAAAGACGCTCAGGCCATGATCGACGTCTGCCAAAAAAACAATGTGAAGCTTATGACGGCCTACCGTCTCCACTTTGAGCGCGCGAATCTAGAAGCCGTGCGAATCGCGCAGTCGGGCGACCTCGGTGAATTGAAAGCCTTCAACTCCTCTTTCGGATACACCGTTGATGCGGATAACATTCGCCTTTACGATGAGGACATCGGCGGTGGCCCGGTTTACGACATCGGCGTCTACTGCATCAATGCTTCTCGCTACCTCTTCCGCGATGTTCCGACGGAAGTCTACGCGATCGGAACGAAGACGAATGACAAACGGACGCAAAAAATCGATGACACCGTAAGCGCCGTTCTTCGCTATCCTGGCGAACGAACCGCAAGCTTTACCGTCAGTTTCACTTCGGCCCCCGTTGCCTTCTTTGAAGTTCTCGGCACCAAAGGTGTGATGTGCCTTGAGCAAGCTTACGAGTACACAGAAACCCGTGAGCTTGAAATCGAGTTCGCAAATGGAAAGTCGAAGTCACGATCGTTTAAAAAAACGGATCAGTTCGGACCCGAACTCATCTACTTCTCGGAGTGCATTCTCGAAGACCGTTCGCCGGAACCCGGCGGTCTTGAAGGTTTGATTGACGTGAAAATCGTCGAAGCGATTCTTGAATCGATTGATAGCGGCCGCCCGGTGAAGGTGAATCTCGAAAAGAAACGTCAGAACCCGGATCCAGCGCAAGAGATCACTCGCCGCGCGATTCGCGAACCCAAGCCGGTCAACGCAAAGAATCCGTCGATAAACTAGGAGAGCAGTCTGTCGCCCGCGGCGTCGGCCTTAGAAAGAGACCCCGATGCCGCCGGCGTAGCTTTGATAGCTTTCGCCGATGTAGTTGAAAAAGGTATAGCGACCCGAAAGAAAAACGTATGGATTGAAAAGAAAAAGGTCGAACCCGATCCCGTACTTCGGCGCCGTGCCGGCGATCCGAATGTTTGTCGTCAAATCGAGTGAATCGAACTTCAGAACTTCGCCGAAGATGAAAGTGTTGAGGGGATACCGTTTCGCTTCGCGCGAGGAATCCTGTTTGTTCGACGAGATGAAAAAGAAACCTGGAAGATCGATCTTCATTCCCGCGCCGGCCGCTTGAATTTTGTTAGGAAGAAAAGCGGTATCTTCGACATTGGGGTCTTGAAACTTCGAGTAGATCAACGTGAGACTGAAGATCGTGTTGAACCGAAGCGCGATTTCTAAATCGATGCTTGGGCTCATGTTCTTGGATGCATCCGCACCAAAACCAAGTTGCGCGTAGTTGGAGTAGTAAGACGTGAGCGCAAAACGTTCGCGTTGTTTCCCCTTCGACTGCGCTACGGCTGACGTCGCGAAGAGGACGACGGCAAAAAAGGGGATCGTCAGAAGTAAAACCTGAGCCAATCCCTTCCCCATTCTAAACGTCTTCTGTAGAGTGAAGCTCAGTCCCATGAACATCCTGCTGACAGGTGAAACTACTTGCGCGTTAAGGCTGTATTCAGAATAGCATCGTTGCTTTCGGTTCTGTACGCCCTTTGGTCGGGATTCCCTGCCCACGCCCAAGAGAGTCCCGCCCAGGAGAAGACTTTTTGGTCACCTGATCGTCAGCAACATGCCGTTTATTCCGCGGCGATTGCCGCCACGACCTACGTCTATGCACGCAAGTATCAACTTACCAAATGGGAAGCTTTCGCCATGAGCTTTGGGACCACCCTCTTCATCGGCTTCGCGAAAGAAGCGTTTGATCCCAAGATCGACACCGAAGATCTAAAAGCTGATGCGATCGGGACGGTGGCCGGAGGAGGCTTTTTCTTCGCCGTCGATCTCATTGCGTTTTAAAGCTTCGGGGCCAAAAGCTTAGCGCTGTTTCCAAAGTGCCGTAAGCGTGTTTGAATTGAAGGGCATGCCCAAGAATTCCCAAACTCCTTATAACCTGCTTTGCGTCGCTCACCCCGATGATGAAACTCTGTTTTTTGGCGGGCTTCTCCAGCGCAAAAAGGGCAACTGGCGAGTTGTGTGCGTTACGGACGCCAACGCCGACGGCCAAGGTGCGATGCGGAGAAAACAATTCGAAAAAGCCATGCGGTTGCTGGGAGTCGCCCACAACGATTGGCTCGGCTTTCCAGATATCTATGAAAATCGTTTGGATGTGGATCGTCTGATCAACGAATTGCGCTCACTCCCCGCTCCGAAAGAAATCTACACGCACGGAATTCTGGGCGAGTATGGACATCCTCATCACCAAGACGTGAGTTACTCAGTTCACGAGGCTTTCCCCGCGAGCGAGCGACTTTACTCTTCGGCTTACAATGCATTCCCGGAAGTGAAAATCGCGCTCTCACAAAAAGAATTCGAGTTGAAGTGCCGGATCTTGACCGAGGTTTACGGAACGGAAACAAGTCGATTCCTCAATCTGCTCCCGGCGACGTCGAGCGAAGGTTTTGTCAAACTCGATCGTAAAGAAGTGCGCGCGATTTATGACTTTGTAGCCCACAACGAGCCGCTAAAAACACGGCAACTGAAGACTTATCGCTGGCTTACGGAGTTTATCAGCACTCATCGCGCGTTTCCGCGGCCTTTTTAATCCTCCCTGCAGACTCCTCAAACATTCAAATCAAAACCATCAGACCTCTACCCGAACGCGGGAGATTAGAGTACGAGTAGAAGCGTCTGTTTTTGACTGGTCGTTCTCGACGGTTTGTGAGGAGTCGCCATGACTAAACAACGCACCCTACTCATCATCGCCGCGATCGCTTTGATCGGTGGCCTCGTCGCTCAAGCGCGCAACACCGGCGATTCAAAGCAAGAGCCGGCACCGATCGCGACCGAAGAAGGTACTGGCTCAGTTTCGGGCGGATCTTCCGGCGCAGGAGTCAATCCAGCACCGGCCGCGGAAACGTCAGAGGTTGCGGAGCCCTCGGAGACCGACGACTCTTCGTCATCAGTCCGACCGGCACCCCAAACAGGTTCCTCATCCGGGTCGACGCGGGCGCTGGATGAAGACACTCCCGACACGCAAGCCGATAACTTTGTTCCACCCCGTCGGCCTCCGCTCGATCGCGATGTGCCGATGGGCGACCTTGACCCGTCTCGCCGTCCGGGCGTTCCGCCGGATGATTTCATGGAAGACATGGAGCCTGAAGACGAAGAAGGCCTTGAAGAGGACGAATGGATCGAAGACGGCGTCAATGGCTGGGTTGAAGATCCCTACGGCAACGTCACCGAGGATCCCGAAGCTCGCTACTACGATCGTCAAGGACCACCTGGCCCCTAAATTGATTTGATTTATCTCATCCTACCTTCGCGGACTCAAGGCACGAAAAAGCCCCTGAGTCTCCATGCGCAACGACCCAGGGGCAGCGATTTGAAGGAGGATAACAGATTCGAACGCGTAGAAAATCTACGACTAATGGCAAGAGTGATCCTACTCTCTTCAACGATGATTGCAATTTAGCGTTTCCGATAGCTCATCTAAGCGTACCTTATATCTTCGGCGGAGCCTCACGAGCCACGGCTTTGCTCGAGAACTCAAAAAATTCGTGAGTCCGAGACAATCGCGGTGATCAATTTTTTCGGTGTGACATCAAAGGCCGGGTTCCAAACGGCCGAGCTCTGATTCGCCTGGCGACCGGAAACTTCTTCCGCTTTTCTTTCTTCGATCGGAATGGCGGCGCCATCCTTACAAGACTCATCAAAAGTTGTTTGTGGAGCCACGACGTAAAATTTAACGCCGTGATGGTGCGCGAGCACGGCTAAGCCGTAAGTTCCGATCTTATTCGCGGCATCGCCATTTCGAGCGATCCGATCTGCACCGACAAAAACTTTTTGAACGCGCCCCTGAGCCATCAAGGCCCCTGCCATGTTATCGCAAATCAAAGTGTGCGGAATGCCGAGTTTCGAGAGTTCCCACGCGGTTAGACGAGCCCCTTGGAGAAGGGGTCGTGTTTCATCAACAAAGACGTGGATCCTTTTGCCTTGCTCGTGCGCTCGGCGGATCGCACCTAAAGCTGTGCCAACGCCCGCAGTCGCGAGCCCGCCGGTATTGCAATGTGTGAGGATTTGGTCGCCGTCCGCGATGAGACTTGCGCCGTTATCGGCCATGGCTTCGCAAAGAGCGACGTCCTCGATGAAAATGGCTTCAGCTTCGCTGATCAAGCGGCCGCGTTCAAAGGGATTGAGTGTGAGTTTGAGACGATCGATCGCGGCGGCTAAATTGACGGCTGTGGGACGAGCTTCGCGAAGCTCATCAGCAGCGATCGTCAACGCCTCGGCGGAAGCTCCTTTCTCCGCCGCTTGCGCTAGCGCTAGGGCTGCGGCTACCCCGATCAAGGGCGCACCGCGAACCGCAAGACGTTGAATCAACTGAATCATATCCCGCGGCTCGCGACATTCGATCCACTTCTCTTCGTGAGGGAGAAGCGTTTGGTCCAAGACAAAAAGGCGATCACCTTCAGCACGAAGCGCAAGGGAGTCGAGAGTCTTCATAATGTTCTGGGTCCTAGTTTTTTTCTCATCTCTTCTAAGACAGCGATCTCGACCGAAGGCAATGCGGTCAATCCGCCAATCTCCACCGCTGATTTGAGAATGAGGGCCGCGTGTTCAAGGCGTTCCATTCCGTTGTAGGCCTCTGAGAGATCTTCTCCCCAGCTGAGAGCTCCGTGACGTGCGAGAATCATCACGCGATGATCCGGCAACAAAGGCTCAAGGACTTCACCCATAGCGGCCGTTCCCGGCCGCGCGTAGGGTGCAATTGGCACGCGCCCGACAGCAAGAATCAATTCCGACATCGAATCTTTCGGAAGCTCCTTGAGATCGGGTCGCGCAATGGTCCAAGCGATAGCCGTTGGTGGATGCGCATGTACGACCGCCCGCGCGTGAGGGGCGCTCGCATAGATTTTTAAGTGCATCGCCCGTTCGCTCGATGGTTTGCCCGAAACTACGGTGCCATCAAGTTTGACGACCGCGAGATCTTCAGGAGCTAACTCCGCTTTATTTACACCTGCAGGTGTGATCAAGATTCTGTCGTCGCTCATTCGGTAGCTGACGTTTCCGTCGGCCGAAGCGAGATAATTCTTGGCGTTGAGCCGTTGGCAGATCGAAACGATTTTGGCGGCGACTTGTTCTTGCGTCACGCCTGCCCTCGGCTAGTAAATCTCTTCAGCGAAGCCTGGATCTTTTCGCGAATCGCGTCTGCTTCCTTTAAGACTCGAGCTTTCTCGATCGAGAGAACTTCTTTTTTCCTCATCAACGCACGCCCTCGGCAAAAGACCGTATCCACTTCAAGCCCTTGAGTTGAATAAACAAGTTGGCTGCGGAGATCGTGAAGTGGCTGCAGGTGCGCGTGATCAAGATCGATCAAAATGAGATCAGCATCTTTGCCAACTTCGAGACTGCCGATTTTGTCTTGGAGGCCCAGAGCCTTCGCGCCGCCCCAGGTGGCGGCGACCAACGCATCGGAAGCCACCATCGCCGTGTTGTCGCCGGATGCTAGTTTTTGAATCTTCGTTCCAAGATCCATCGCACCAAAGATCGAGAGATCGTTGTTGCTGGCCGCACCGTCGGTTCCCATTGCGACCGTGATTCCTTCACGCAAATAGCGAGCGATAGGCGCAACTCCGGAGCTGAGTTTCAAATTTGAATCTGGATTGTAAACAACCGACGCTCCCGATCTCTTAAAAATTTCGATGTCATCGTCGGTGAAGTGCACGCAGTGAGCCGCGATTGTGCGAGGACCTAGGATGCCCAAGTCGGCGAGACGTCGAACCGAAGTTTTTCCGTGAAGCTTGAGTGACTCTTCTTGCTCGTGCTTCGTCTCGGCTACATGGGTATGGATGAAGCCTGAGAGTTCATTCGCAACGTCGGAGACTTTGCGCAACGTCAAATCGCTGCAGGTATAGGGCGCATGCGGCCCAAGAGCGGGCACGATGCGTTCGTGCCCGGAGTACCGTTGATGGAACTCTCGATAGAGTTTGAACTTATCTTTTCCTAACTCTGCGTCTTCGGGGAGTGGACCGTCCGCCAAGACCTGCGCGATCCAGGCGCGAGTACCTGCGCGCTCAACACAATCAGCCACCGTATTGGCGAAGAAATACATGTCCGCGGTAGACGTCACGCCAAAGCGGATCGATTCGAGTAGCGCTAGTTCAGTTCCAACGCGAACGAAATCACGATCGACGAGTTTCGCTTCGAGCGGCAAAATCCGTTCAAACAGCCATTTGTGAAAAGGAACGTCATCTTCAAGGCCGCGAAAGAGCGTCATCGCAAGATGCGTGTGTGCATTGACGAGCCCAGGCATGACCGCCATTGAAGACGCGTCGATGAACTCATCCGCAAGTTTCGATTTTTCGGATGACCAGGGACTGACTTCAGTGATTTTACCACCGGAGAACTGCAGGTAGACGTCGCGCTCAACCGCCTGTTCGCCGCTCGCGCGACCACCTTTCATCGATAAAAAGTAGCCACAACGAAGGCCGGTGCTTACTTCTCCAACCATTTCAAAATCCCTTTGACGATCCTCAACGCGGAGGCGCGGCACGTCTCGAGGATTTTTTCGTGATCGAGCGGCTGACCGTCACCAAGACCGCAGGCCGCGTTGCTTATGAGCGAAAGACCCGCAAGCTGTGCGCCTGAATGTTTGAGCGCGATCGCTTCCCACACAGTCGACATTCCAACGGCGTGAACACCCCAACGCCCGTAGAGCTCAACTTCCGAAGGAGTTTCGAAACTTGGTCCAAGGAGGCCCATGTAGATTCCGCGGTGGCATTTCACTCCTTCAACCTGAAGGAGTTTTTCAATCTCGCTCATCCACTGCGGCTCGTAAACTTGGCTGAGATCAGGAAAGCGAGGCCCCAGTTCCCGGCCATTGGGCATTACGGGATTTTCGCCCGTCAGGGGATTTTGTCCGGTCATGTTCACGTGATCGCGAATGATCATCACGTCGCCCGCCGTGTGAGCACGATCGATTCCACCGGCAGCATTCGAGAGCAAGAATCGCGATGTGCCTGCCAGACGCGAAATCATGACCGGAACAACGGCTTCGCGCGCGGAGTGTCCTTCGTAGCCGTGAAGACGCCCGCTTTGGAAAACGATTTTTTTCCCCGTCTTCGTGTTTTCAACGAAACGGTACTTTCCCGCGTGATCTTGGACGGTCGAAACCGGAAGACCTGGGATCTCGTCAAAGCTAAGCTCGCCCATGAGGCGCCACGCATTCGTCTCTTTCAAGATGGAATCGAGCGCGGCCCCGAAACCTGAGCCGAGCACCATGTGAAAATCAGGAGCGCTATTTAAACCAACGCGCTTAAGTGCGCCTTGAAACGCGGCGAGCGCTTCGGATGTCACGTAAGAATTTTTCGAATGAGCGGTCACGGATGAATCAGAGACTTTAGTCGACATGCATTCGAACATTTCATAGATCTGCGCCAAGCGTCAAGGACAGCGCTTTACGAGTCTAGGGAGATACGTCAGGCTTTTAAAAACGGGAATTCGGTGAACACGTTTTCGATGACGGGAGAGACAAATGAGCGATGCGGCTTCTTCCAACTCAGCTCCGCAAAGTTATTGGCGCAAATGCAGCTCTTGCAAAAAGCCAATTGGTCTCGGTGCCCAGTATTTTATCTGCAGCGTCTCAACGTGTAATAACCCGCGCACGGGTTACGCTTTTTGTAGTGTTCACTGTTTTGAAAGGCATCTGCCTGGTGCAAGACATAAAGATGCGGGAGCGATCGAGAAGACGGCTCCCCATATTCCGCACGACGCTCCGGCCGCGAGCACGCCAGCTTCATCCACAGCTTCATCGACTTCTTCACAAGGGGCCCAAGCCGAAGCTCGAACTCCGAATCGTGTGTTTGCGAAGTCCCCTTCGGCTACCGCTTCTTCACCGCGACCTGGCGCAAATCTTCCGCGCGAAGTTCTCGTGATCGCCTCGCGCTTGAAGGACTACATCGCCGCGAGATCCGAGTTCAACACCTCGGGCTCGGTGATGGATGTGCTTTCGGACCATTTGCGAATCATCTGTGATCGCGCGATCGACAACGCTCGTGCCGACGGAAGAAAAACCGTCATGGATCGTGACTTCGAATTTTTGAAAAAATAGAAAGCGCGAGGTGACTTTCCTCGCGCTCTTACAATTACATCAAGCCTTCAGCTTTCAATGTCGATTGTACGGCAGGACGTGATCCCACACGCTCCATGTAAGATTTCAACTCGGGCCATTTGCCCATGTCGATCTTGTGAAAGTTCGTCCAGTTCAAAACCGTGAAGAGATAAGCATCCGGCGCGGAGAACTGTTGTCCCATCAAAAACGAATTCGTTTTGAAGTGCTTTGCGAGGAAGTCGAACTTCTTTCCTAAATTTTCAACGGCTTGCTGGCGAGCTTCGGGAAGCGTGTTCGGATTCCAAAGTGGGCCGAAACCTTTATGAAGTTCCGTTGCGATGAAGTTGAGCCATTCCATGGCGCGGTAACGCTCCAGCGTTCCGGCTTTGGGGAGCAAACCAGCTTCCTGCGTTTGATCACAGATGTACTGAATCACGACAGCGTTTTCTGTTAATAGCTGCCCGTTGTCGAGCTCCAACGCAGGCACCGATCCTTTCGGATTGATCTTGTAATAGTCGCTACCGCCGACTTGGTGAGTTTTCAGATTCACCGCTTCGGCCGCGTGCTTCATTCCGGCTTCTTGAAGAACAATATGAGGCGCCATCGAGCAGGCACCGGGACTGTAATAGAGTTTCATGCTGGACTCCTTCTTGATCGGGCTTGGGTCTGACTCTGATCAAGTGAAAGCTTCCTCCCACCCTCACTCTCAACTCAAGCCATGACACAGCAAACAAAACCCCAATGAGGTCCCGGCAAAAACGTCGCAAACTTTCACCAAAAGATCGTCGCATGGATACCGCGTTGACGTCCCAAAACGATGCGCTGTTTTCGCACGCGATTTTTCCCATACGAGTCGCTGACTTGCACGGGTGTCAGCGGAAATAACGCCTGTCGCTTGCGGCACCGATGTTGCCCCTTTTGGTCACATACACAGTGACTAGGCAGCCGCCTCAAAAGCGGACGCACGATTCAGGAGGAACGGGAATGCGCAGCCAATTGACTCTCAAAGAAAACATTCGGGATTTCAGCTTGAAGCTCGCTCTTACTTTCATAGCGTCATCGCTCGCTGCTTGCAGCTCTGCTCTTCAGTTCTCCGAAGTTGAGAAGCCGAATATCGAAGTCTTCGAAACTTCGTCGAAGTTCAGCTCGTATAGCGTAAAGCCGCTCGACATTGTGTGGGTCATCGACAACTCAGGTTCGATGGGCGAAGAAGCCGCCCACGTCCGCACGAATCTCGCGGCTTTCTTAGGTGTTGTCCAAACCGGCACGGCGCTTCGCATGGCGCTGATCTCGGCAAAAGGCAACAGCGGAACAAACGTCAGCATCCCGGCGAGTGCCTCATCGAATCCAAATTTTCTTCACATCGAAAAAACCGTCGGCAGCACGGATCCTGTTCAGATCGCGGCCTCAGCTCTCTGCCCCTCACAACCGGACGCAACGAGCAAATGTAAAGATTCAAAGATCACGGGCTACACGGATGTGCGCAGCAAGCTCTTGAACTTCCTTCGCCCGGATTCGAAAAAAGTTTTTGTCTTCGTGACGGATGATGAATCGAATCTTCCCGCAGCGACTTTCATTTCGGTCTTTAAAGAAGCTTTCCCAGGTGAAACGCCCACAACCTTTGGCTTTGTAGGCCTCGGAGCTTCAAGCCCCTGCCAAGCACGCGCCGGCTCGGTTTACAAAACACTCGCAGATCTGACAGGCGGCGCTGTTTTCAATATCTGCGACGCTAGCTGGACGTCCCGCTTTGCGACCCTCGCCGAAAACGTTGTCAAACTCGCAAGCGATGAAATCAGATTACCCGCGGCGGTTCTCGAAGCTTTCATGTCTGGCAAAATTCTTACCGTTGAAGTCGGCGGACGCCTGATGCACGCCGCCCAATACGTCATCGAAAACGGTATCATCAAATTCGACCCTGAAGCGGTGGCAGGAATTGAATCCGCGCAAGTGCGGATTACCTATTCCCTTCCAGAGCCGGAGCCCGTGCAGCCGAAGTAAAAGAGGCTGACGAATATGCATCTGTGAAAGGCTCTCTCGATTTAGCGCCCGCCTCGGAATCCTGAGGACGGGCGATTGTATTTGGGTCGCCCTCTTTCTCCGCGCGAATCGCCGACTTGATGCGTTTGGTGAAAAGCGGAAGCAAAAAGAGGATCACGACAAAGCCAAGCACACTCAGAACAGCGCCAAGGCTCGGATCCTGAAAGAGCTGACGAACTTCGCGGCCTAAAAAGTTCAGGACGATTAAGCCCGGTAAAAATCCAATCGTGGTGGCAATCAAAAGCTTCCACAATGGAACGCGGCAAATTCCTGCAGCTAAGTTCACGAACGTATTGGGAGCCACCGGAACAAGCCCCAGCGCAATCAAAGCGGGCAAGCCGTGATCGCGCATCTCGTGAGAGATCGCTTTGAAACGATCTCCAAAGGTGCGCTCAGCCGTCTTGGCTCCGAGCGATCGGCCAAGCGAATGCTCAAGGATCGCCGCGATCCACGCACCGCAGAGCCCGCAAATAAATCCTTTCCATCCGGGATAAACCATCGCGACGGCCATCAGGAGAAGATTAATCGGAACGAGAAAGACATTCGCAAGACCAATGAAGAACGAGAATACGGGCAACGCAAAGTCATTGTGTCGGGCAAAATCGCGCATCAAGACAAAGAGGCGGCGCGGTTGAAGGTACTCGGCAAGTGGCGTGAATCTCCAAACGATCGCCAACACGATCAAAACGGCGAGCACCGAAATCCACACGGCCCAAGCACGGGTTTTTTCTCTTGATCGGAGGCTCGGCGTTTTTGACATCTGTGGGACCTTCATATGAATGGGAGCATTTGGAGAACGGGGGAAAAGCCAACCCATTCAATAGCGGTCTATCGACACAGTTACATGTCGAAATCGTCACCGATTTACGTCGGTTTCTTCAATCCGCGTCTTAAGGTGAGATGAATCCGCCTGGAAGCTCACGACCCCTCTGCCGCTAGCGTAAAATCAGGAGAATGGACCACTCCAAAAACGCAACCAGAGGCGCCACTAAAAGCGCGGCCCCGACTGCCACGAAACGCCTTTTGAGATGGAGCCTCTTTCTTGGACTTCTTTCAATCGCCCTCCCGGGCTTTGCCCTTGAAGGCACCTACCAGGTTGCGATCAAAAAACAGGAAGAAAAGAAACAGTCTCGGTGGTCACTCACCGACTGGCTCGCGCAAAAACAAAAAAACCGGATGATGGATCTGTGGCTGGCGAAGAACTCACAGTCCAGCCCGTTTGAATTCTTTCTCGAGCTTGAATCCGTCAATTACGGCGCAAACTTGAGTGCGTTTCCCGATGAAGTCTCAAATCGCAACGTCTACTCCGGTAGACTTGCAGCCTACGCCGGCTTGGCGGGGCTTCGCGGAGGATACGCCCAAGACACGGAAGAACGCTCCCATTGGAACGCAAGCTTGAATTTGCGGCTCTTTGGAAAAGCTCTCCAAGACACGCACCTCAATCTTGAATACGGCTTACGTGGATTGACTCGCAAAAACCTGACTTCGGAGAGCGAAGTTTTTCAAAACCAGTTTGGCGCCGCCACGCTCAATCTTTACTTCACGAAATATTTCGGCATCGAAGGTGTCTACCGAAAACTCCTGCCCGTCGCCTCTGATCGCAAGACATCGCTAGAAGGCGAGAGCGTCGATGCGGGAGTCTTTATCGATTTCTCTCTTTTACGCGTCTACGGGACTTGGAGAAAAGAGTCGCTCAAGTTCGACAACCCTGCTCAGGGATCGACGCCGGGATCCACCACCCAAGAAAGCCGCGAAGGCTTTGGTGGTGGACTCAGACTTTATTTTTGATCACTCTTTCGAACTGGCCCGTAAGCGAGAAACACGCACGCTAATGCGGCCGCGGCGACGAAATGCTTGAGGGTGTGTCCACTTACAAAGTGCGTAAGTTCAAAGACCGCTCCGTCGGTCATTTCAAAAAATTTCGCAAGCGCGTAGAGCAAAAGCATCCCGACAAATCTTTGATTCGAAATCAGACCTCTCGGGAACTGCCACGCAAGAACCGCGAGCAACAAGGCTCCACCGTATTGAAGAAGGACGTACGACTTCAAAGTTCCGGCCCCTAAATGCCAACCCACGAGGTTGATGAAGGAAACCGCGCCGATCAGGGCGCCTGATAGGAGCCCGAAGCGTGCATTTACACGGTCCGCGATAAAAAGACCGATGAGGGCCGAGAACAAAGCAACCATCGGCAACCGATCCCAAAAGAGCAGCGCTTCGCTCGGGGACCAATGATAAAGGCCAGAGCCAAAGGCCGTAAGAAATGCAGAACCCGCAAGGGCGTAACCAAGCCAGCGATGTTCATTTGGCACATTTCCGGCTTCACGAATCCTCTTAATGCCCCAAAGGCCGATCCAAACAAACGCGAGGTTTGAAACGACGTCTAAAAAGTTAGGAATCCCCCACAACCCGCGCTGATCGGCATAGGCTACGAACCAACTGCCGTCGCGAGCCGGGAGGTGAGGCCAAAGCAAGCCAGCGGCGGCGGCAAACAAAATGAGCAAAAAGGTAAGACGGCGGGTGCGAGGTTGGGCTTCAGCTAATGAAAAAGCGGCCATATTCGACTCCTGTTTAGTAAATCCAGGATATCGCTACGACCGCCTCAATGGTCACAGGCGGCGTTACAATGTAACAAGAGAGCAGAAATTCTAGAATTGCGACGGAAAGATCGACTCAGTTCTAAGACCGTCTTTGTTACTATGTAACAAAGACGGTCGCCGTACTAGGGGCTCTTTTTGAAGAGATGAGCGAATTCTCCGTAACCTTCCTTCTCCAGGTCCTCGACCGGGATAAAGCGAAGAGCTGCCGAGTTGATGCAGTAACGTTGTCCTGTTGGCTGGGGACCATCTTCAAAAACGTGTCCCAAATGCGAGTCTGCGTGTTTACTCCGAACTTCCGTACGGGTCATGAAAAGGGAGCGATCCGTTTTCTCCGTCACGTTTTCCTTTTTCAAGGGACGCGTGAAGCTCGGCCAGCCGCTTCCGGAATCATATTTATCGAGCGAGCTAAAAAGAGGCTCACCCGAAACGACATCAACGTAAATACCGGGACGCTTGTTATCCCAGAATTCGTTTTGGAAGGCGCGCTCAGTTCCCTCTTTCTGCGTCACTTTGAACTGAAGAGGCGAGAGTTTCGATTCAAGATCACCAACGCCGGGTTTTTTGAATTTTGTTGAGTCCCAAGCCATCACTTCTCCTCCGTAAAATCCGCAGACGAAGGCCAATAACAAGGCAGCTCTCCGCCAATTACACCTTTGTCCTCGATCATTTTGGGCCATTGCGACCTCCTCAGAATCCGCGATCAACATAGATCATACGCTGTCATGAGGCGAACGGTTACAGGCCCCCAAAACTTACGAGATTCAATAGTTTGAATTAGCCGAACCGTAACCTTTTCCAACCCTCTCGTCCATTTTGATACCGGTTGACAGAAATCCACCCTCGTTCCAGATTGCGCACGTCGTGCAACGAAGAAAAACGGCCTTTTTCCAATACATGCCTCTTTTGTTTGCGGTTGTTGCCGGCTACTTTCTCGTGGGCCCAACGGCCCATGCCCACACATCGGCAACTAAAGAACAGCATCTTCATGTTCGAGTCGGAACGGAAACTGATTTCCCGCCCTACCAGATGGTTGACGCTCAAGGAAACCCGCAAGGTTACGCGATCGATTTGATCCGCGCGGTGGCGAAGCAATCGAATCTGGAACTCGAGTTCACCGTCGGACCTTGGGCGGAAATTCGCCAAGATGTTGAAGACGCGAAAATCGACGTGCTTCCGCTGATGACAAAATCGCCGGAGCGACAGGGACGCGTCGACTTCTCCGACACGCACATCATCGCTTACGATGCGATCTTCGTTCACAAAGACTCGGCTTCGGTGATCAAGTCGGATCGCGATTTGTTTGGTAAACGCATTGTCGTTATTAAGGGCGACTATGCCGAAGATTACTTGAAAAGTGGTGATCATCGGAATCGTTATGATGCGCAGATCATTGCGGCGAGAACTTTGTTTGATGCGCTGAAGCTGCTGTCAATGGGCGAAGGCGACGCACTTGTTTGCTCTCAAGTCGCAGGCTTGAGCGCGATTCAACACAAAGGCTTCGAATCGATTCAGCTCGCCGAGCGTCCCTTGTTCGGAACTTACTCTCGTGAGTATGCTTTCGCGGTCCGAAAAGGTGACCGTGAACTTCTCAATCGCCTCAACGAAGGCCTCAAAGCTGTTATCGCAAATGGCGAATACGGCGGCATCTACGAGAAATGGTTCTCGCACCTTGATCCAAACACCCGGCGCCAAGCCGAACTCCAAAGGCGCATGAGCATCGTTCTGCTCATCGCGATCGCGATCGCCGCGATCTCGACGATTGCCGTTTTCTTCTTCAAACGAGAAGTGAATCGTAAAACACGATCTCTCATGCACGCACAAACGCAGTTTAAGCGTCTGGTCGACAATCTTCCCGGCGCTGTCTTCCGTTCTTGCCGTCGCGACGGCGAATGGTACTTCGAGTATCTGAGCGATGCGACCGAGAGGATCATGGGGTATCCCGCGAGTGAGTTTATCGGCGCAGGTAATCCGCGCTTCCGGGAGATTGTCCATCCCGAGGATCTCGCACTCATCGACCGCGTCTGTCGCGAAAGCTCCTCGGGTCCGTTCCGGCGCTTCGAGATCGACTTCCGCGTTATCGCAAAAGACGGAACAACCCGTTGGTTACATGCACGCGGAACGTCGCTCACTGACGACGGCATTGGGAATTCCGGCGCGAATCATCCGGTTGAAACCACGACGCTTGATGGCATCGTGCTCGATATCACCGAGCAAAAACGCGTAGCTGATCTTCTTACTCAACAACAATCGAAGATGGCGTCTTCTGCTCGCCTATCGGCTCTCGGCGAAATGGCGGGCGGGATCGCGCACGAAATCAATAACCCCTTGGCGATCATCAATCTCCGTACGCATCAGCTCTCGCAACTGGCTGAAAAAGGCGACGTTCGCTCACGAGACGCGCTTACGATCGCGCAAGGAATCGAATCCACCTCGATCCGCATTTCAAAAATCATCAAATCACTTCAGACCGTCGCTCGAGAATCGGAGCATGATCCGTTTGAGCGTGTTCCTTTGAAAGCCATCATCGGCGATGCGTTCGAGCTCTGTTATCAGCGCATGAAAAAGCACGGAATCGACGTCATCGTCGATGAGTTCCCCGGTGAGATCGAAGTCGATTGCAAGCGCGTGCAGATCTCGCAAGTTTTGATCAATCTGCTCAATAACGCGTTTGATGCCGTCGTAAACCTGCCCCAACGTTACATCAGAATTTCGGCGCGCGATCTCGGGGCCCTTGTTGAGATTGCGATTGAAGACAGCGGTGGCGGCATCCAACCGGCCGTGGCGGAAAAGATTTTCCAGCCTTTCTACACCACAAAAGGCGTCGGCAAAGGCACGGGCCTTGGCTTGAGCATCTCAAAAGGAATGATCGAAACTCACGGAGGCGAGATCTGGTTAGACACCGATGCTCTCCATACCCGTTTCGTTTTGACACTTCCGAAGCAGCAAAGATTCAATGTTGAGAGCTTAGGTCAGGAGGTCTCCGCGAACCGTTTCGGCGCTAAACGAAACGTCAGCCATCCTGAACTCACATCCCTTTGAGACCTCTCTAACTTCCATCCGCTTCACTCCGTTTAGGCGCACCGCTTAATGTCTCATCTCGAGACGGGGTCGCGTTCGTCAACAAGCTCGACAGTTTCTCGATCTCCATCGGACTAAAACGGTCTAGTTCAGTGCTGAATTAGAGAAAAACCGGGGCGAATCGGGATTTCTTCATTTTTCCAACTAGACCCTGCGAGAACCATCCGAAGAAATAGGCGTCACAAACGACAATCGAACCCTAACAGGAGTGCGGAGCTATGAAACGTTTCAGATACTTTGCCTACGCGGCGATCTGGCTCGTGATCTTCGGATGGAGCCGCAGTTCCGAAACAAAGACCGTCGTTGGCTACAACGAACACGGTCAGCGCGTAGAAAGAGCGGCCGCTCGCTCGGGCGAACTTTGCGCGGCTTCGGGTTCCTATTTTGCGGCTATGTGCGAAGACTCAGGCTTTGAAGTCCTGATCGCGTCGAAATGCCAAACCCTTTGCTCGGGCCCGGTAGATCCCTAATCATTTGGTTCGCCGAGCTGTGAGCCGTCTCCTGATAAGCGAACACTTGAGTTGGTGAACTCGCTCCCATCGGGTATAGTCCCGACCAATGGTTCACATTTCAAATATTTCCAAAGGCTACGGGAAGAAGACCCTGTACAAGAACGGGTCTTTTCAAATCAACCCTGGTGAGAAGATCGGTTTGGTCGGCCCCAACGGCGCCGGCAAAACGACCATCTTCCGCATCATCACAGGTGAGGAGCTGCCCGATGAAGGCCGCATCTCCAAGCCCGAGCGGACCGTTGTCGGCTACTTCTCCCAGAACATCGAAGAGATGAAAGGTCGCTCCGCGCTTGAAGAAGTGAAAGCGGCTGTAGCGCGCGTGCCGGAAATCCAAGCACGTCTGCAAGTGATCGAGGGTCGTCTGGCCGAGCCGATGGAAGACGACGAAATGCAAAAGATCCTCGAGGAGTACGGCGAGCTTCAAGCGGAGTTCGAACGTCTTGGTGGCTACGATCTCGAATCGCGCGCCGCCGAAATTCTTACGGGTCTCGGCATCGGCCCTGACGACTACAATCGCCCGACCGAAAGCTTCAGCGGTGGTTGGAAGATGCGGATCGCGCTTGCGAAAATCCTCGCGCTGAATCCCGACGTTCTGCTGATGGACGAGCCGACGAACCACTTGGATTTAGAAAGCATCATCTGGCTTGAAGCTTGGCTCACCAACTTCAAGGGCTCGCTTCTCATGACGAGCCACGATCGCGAGTTCATGAATCGCATCGTTTCCAAAATCGTCGAAGTCGCGAACAACGCGATCACCGTTTACGGCGGAAACTACGACTTCTACGTTAGGGAGCGTGAGATCCGTCGCGAACAGCTGATCGCTGCGGCCAAACGACAAGGAGACATGCTCGCAAAAGAAGAGGAGTTCATCGCTCGCTTTGCGGCTCGCGCCTCGCACGCGGCGCAAGTGCAATCGCGCGTGAAAAAACTCGAGAAGATCGATCGCATCGAAATTCCACTTGAAGAAAAGGCGATCAACTTCGAATGGCCAGTTCCTCCGCGCGGAGGCGATGAAGTCGTTAAGATCGAAGGCCTCGGCAAAATCTGGAAAACTTCCGAAGGAAAAGAAAAGCTCGTTTTCCGCGGGGCTCACGCTCTCGTGAAGCGCATGGATCGCGTGGCGGTTGTCGGCGTCAACGGCGCTGGTAAGAGCACGCTCTTGAAAGTCGTCACGGGACAAACGGATCCAAGCGAAGGAAAAGTCACCGTGGGCGCGAGCGTCGAAGTTGGCTACTTCAGTCAAAACTCGCTCGATGTACTCGATCCGAAGTCGACGATTCTCGACGAAGTCTATAGCCGCATGCCGAACTCTTCGATCGGTTACGTAAGAAACTTGCTCGGAGCTTTCAAGTTTTCGGGCGATGAGGTTGAGAAGAAGATCAGCGTTCTTTCCGGCGGCGAGAAAAGTCGCGTTGTCTTGGCGACCATTCTTTCTCGTCCCGTGAACTTGCTTGTTCTCGACGAGCCGACGAACCACTTGGACATTCAATCACGCGAAGTCTTGCTTGATGCGATCAAGAACTTCCCCGGAACTGTCATGATCGTAAGCCACGATCGACACTTCTTGCGTGAGATCACAACCCGCGTGTTCGAGCTGGATAAAAACCAGCTCACCATCACGGATGGAACGTGGGATTACTATCAGCAGAAAAAAGCGTCGTTATAATTCCGTCAAAACACCGAGAACTCCGTTAACGACTTCGGCCATGCGGCCGAAGTCGAGCGTATCGGGAGTATCGGTTTCTTTGTGGTAATTGTCGTTCCGGAACATAGCCGTGTCCGTGATCATCACGGCCGGAATACCGCGATGCCAGTAATTCACGTGATCACTTAAACCGACGCCCGGGAAGCGCCCCGGTGCATTGAGCGATTCTACGGGAATCGAAGCCCGACTTCTCATCAAGGTTTTCACCTGTCTCGTCACCATCCAACTTTTCGGATTGCCGATGACGGCGATGAAATTTCCGACGTTCGGGTAAAGGTATTTGAGCGAAGGAACTGGAAAGTTCTGCGAGTTCGGTTGATCGCTGAAGTACCCAATCATCTCCAAGCTGATCATGAGTTTTATCTTCGCTTTTTCCGGAAGCAGACTTTCGGCATGAACCGCACTCCCCATTTGATTCGTTCCGAAAAACGGGGGCTCTTCCGTCGTGTACGCGACGAAATCAATCCTCTTATCACTCGGCGTGCGGGGCTTCATGAGACGCGTGAGTTCTAAGAGACCCGCTACGCCGCTGGCATTGTCGTCTGCTCCGGGCTGCTCTTCGTGGACGTCGTAATGGGCCCCCACGACGATCCGACTGGGCGCATCTTCGGGACCAACGGTGACGATCAGGTTTTCGTAAGTGGCGCCACCGGCTTCAAAGCGCTGCGAGGTCACGACGTACCCTTGATCCGACCAAACTTTTTTTATGTACTCGCCTGCCCTCGATAGGGATTGCTGATTCCGAAAATTGCGCGCCGGAGAAATCGAAGCGAGCTGTCTCACATGTCGTTCGAGGTCCTGAGAGCTCGCTTCTTTGAGTCGATCCGTAGGGCGCGCGGTGCTGGACTCGAATTCTGGATTCGTCAGGAAGGCCACGACCAATGGAATGAGAATGAGAAAAAGAAAAAACCCCTTCACGATCGCGCGACGGAGATCATCGAAAAAACTCAACTGCCGCTCCTCTCAAAATGATTCTCGGACCCTTTGTAGCGAACCGTTTCACCGGTTTCAGGCGCAAGAAACTCGCTCGTTTTAACGCTGGCCGAATCCTCGGTCGAAGGCTGCGCGCGGAGAAGTTTTAAACCCTCCGTTAACACAGTCGCTGGCTCATCGATGCCTTCGTTTGTCAGTTGGAAGGTTCCGTAATGAGTTCCGAGAGCCCTAGGATGACCTAAATCTTTCCAAGCGAGAAGCGCATCTTCAGGACTCATGTGCGCTTCCTTCATAAACCAACGCGGCTCGTAGGCGCCGATCGGGAGAATCGAAAGCTGAAACAAACCCAACCGATCCCGAATGGCTTTGAAATGCGGTCCGTAACCAGTGTCGCCCGCAAAGAGCGTTTTGACGCCGCCGGCTTCAAAGACCCAAGACGACCAAAGAGCTTCGTTTCGATCGAATAGACCGCGAGCCGACCAGTGCTGACTAGGTGTCGCCGTGATTCTTACGTTTGAGCCGATGGCTCGCGATTCCCACCAATCGAGCTCTTCAACGTTGGGGAGGTCTTTGAGAAGTTTTTTGTTCCCGAGCGGAACGAGGATAAGAGTTTTGTCTCGCTCGGAGATCGCGCGAATAGAGGCAACGTCGAGATGATCGTAGTGGTTATGGCTGACGACTATGACATCGATGGGTGGAAGTTCATTTATCGTGAGCCCCGGTGGTCGCACTCGCTTGGGTCCGGCCCACGATACAGGGCTCGCACGCTCCGAGAAGATCGGGTCGGTCAACACGTTGAAGGGGCGTTCTTGATCAACGCTTGAAAACTGAAGAAGATGAGTGGCGTGTCCGATGAAAGTGATGTGCGCATCACCTGTCGCGACCTTGTGAGGCAGCTTGGGCTGCTCCCGGTTATCGAGACGCTCGGGCCAACCTTTCACGCCGCCTGCCATCTTCCAGCGAACGAGATCAAGAAAGCCTTTTTCCACCTTTACGCCGGGATTGAAAAACTTCTTTCCGTCGAAATGATCTGATTTCGAATAAGGAGGAGTTGAACATCCCGTGGCGAAAAAAAGCATGAGAGAAGCTACGCGACCCATCGTCATCTCTTCATCATCGGCTGAGGCGACCTAGGCGTCAACGTTCTCAGAAGATCAAGGTAGCTCCGACCCAACTCGAAAAATTGCGATCGAGGTACACATTGCCCGCAACCCAACCATCGGTTTTCGCCTCGAGACCCCAGTGAGTTTCGAAATTTTTAGAAATAGGATATCCCAGCTCAACCGACGCGAGGGCGCCTAGGTCGTCTTCCGTTGATTTCACCCGCTGGTTACGGGGTTGCAGCCAAACGTTTGCTTTAGCGGAGATATTGTAACGACCATCGGAAAGCGGATATCTGATGAGCTCGGCGCTGAGACCCGGAAAATAGCGAACAGCGTTGACGAAGTTCTGCAACTTAAAGAGCCAATTCTTTTCTGCCTGCTTGAGAAAAAGGTTTCCTTCGATGCTGTAACCAAACGAAGTGATATGGTGGCGTAGGTTGAGATTCCATTTGTCACCGTAGCCGAAGATTCCGCCTTGAAATTCATCAAAGTAGATGAGGAAAGGATCTAGCAAGTTGATCAGCGACAAGTTGGCTTGGAGTCTGAGGAACGACTTCTCCTCTTCGGAGAGATCCGAAAACTTCCGGTAGCGATTGATGCCGACACCCGAAGGATGAGGTCCGCGAGCTGAGTAAGGTTCGTCGGGGCGGTAAAGATCATAGACCCATGCCGTACAATCGAGTCCCGTGAAGTCCCGCTTGAGAAGATTGACTCCGTCGGCTTCGTTTTCCTCTTCCGTGATCGAATCTGCCGCCCCCGAGGCGCAGGTCTGTAAATAAAAAATATTGTTCACGTGGTTCATCCAGAGAACTAGCTTGTCCCAACTTGGCGTTTGGAAGAAAAATCGACGCTTCTCAAGAAGTAGATTCTGCTCGTACTGCGACTCGATGCCAGCGGTGCTCAATCGAGCTTGTTCGGCGGGATGATCACGCTTGAGTCTTTCTAAATCTTCATCTCGAACGTGACTGACGGCGATCACACTTTGTCCAATTGGAAAGTTGTAGGTGTCGTTGTAGCTCCCGATTTTGCGCCGACTCATGACGGCGCGGTGCCACTCTTCGTGCAGCCACGTTGAACTTAACGGCAGCGTTGCGGTGACAAGATCGAAGAGCGCGATACCGAGGCGTGGTCCGAGCGTTGGTTCTTCCGATCGACCGATCGCAAAGTGCACGCCTTGATAAAAGTTGGTCGAAAGTGAAAGCGATTGACGCATGCTCGGGAACTCGAAGCCACTGCCGATCGAATTAAATGGAACGTCGAGCAAAGGAAAGTCGAGGATCAAAGGAGCTCGCTCGTGCGCATCGTTCGATTCCTGACTCTGCGCCTTCTGGGCGTAGGTCGAGAGCATCGCAAAAAGTGCGTAAGAAGAAATCAGGATCGAAGCCTTCATCTTTTTCATGTTTCGAGGTTTAGCACGGAGTTTCCGCGTTGGCGACTTCGGGGAAATCCGAATTTGTGTGGCGTGCGTTGACGTTCGATCACTGCGGGACCCCGACTTTGGACGTGTCGCAGGCGAATCGATGGAGGAAGCTTGCCGTGACCATTTGTCACCTCGGCGTTAGGCCTCTTCAGTAACCGGGTTGTTTCGCCGATCCGTTATTGATCTCAGGAGGTTGGAAGTTGAAACAATGGGTACAAAAGCTGATCGATCAGCTCGACTTGGGTGCTTCCGAGAAATCGAAAAGCCGTCCAAAACTTTCCGATGAGCGCGCAACGCTCCTCTACCTCATCGACATCTACAACAAGAACCTCGTCGACATCGACACTCATCCGATTCGTCGCGTACGCGAACAACTTGATGAGTTCACGCGTGAACTCGTCGGCGCGGGTAAAGAAGAGTCGGAAAAGGTGCTCTTCCGTTTCCGCCAGTTTTTCTCCGGTTACCGCGTGGCTGAATACACTTACATTCGCAAAAACTTCGAGGACTTCAAAGGTATCATTTGGAACTTCGTTGAGCACATGAGCGAAGACTTCCAACATGAACAAACGGATGACAAGGAAGTTCAATCGAATCTCGAGCAGCTGAAAGAAGCGGTGGAGACGGATTCGATCGATCTCTTGCGAGCTAAGTCGAAGGAGTTCATTCACTTCTACGTTGAGCATCAGACGAAGCGTGAGCAGCGCCGCTCAAAGCGCATGAAGAACGTGCGCAAGAACTTAGATCAAGTGAAGAAACAACTCGTCGAAGCTGATCGCACGATGCGTTTGGACCACCTCACCCAAGCTTACAACCGCCGTAGCTTCGATGAGCAGATGAAGCAGCAGTTCAACTTGCACACGCTTGAAGAGGCGCCGGTTACCCTCGTGTCGATGGACATCGACTTCTTCAAAAAGATTAATGATACCTACGGCCACGACATCGGCGATTTCGTATTGAAAGAATGCGTACGCATTCTACAAGGTGTTTTTGCCCAGGAAACCGATTTCGTAGCCCGTATCGGTGGCGAAGAGTTTGCGATCGTTCTTGCGGATCACGCACTTCCCCAAGCGATCAAGCGCGCGGAAGAAGCGATGACGAAGATCCGCAAAGAAGTTTTCGTGAAAGACAACATGGAACTTCGATTCACGGTTTCAATGGGGATTGCGCAGCTCAACACTGGCGAGACGGTTGATCAATGGATGAAGCGCGCTGATAGCGCTCTCTATGAATCGAAGAACTCCGGTCGCAACCGGTATACGGTTTCGCCCTCGCCCGCAGAGATGGACAAGGTCGCTTAAAAGTCGTTCCAACGGTAGATATCGAGACGTAGAGGCCGATGTTCTGCCTTGAGCAGGCAAAAGATACTGCCGTCCGGAAACGACGAAACAATGAAGATGTCGTCATCTTCCACGGTCACGTTCTTCCCGATTCCCTGAACGAACGGAATGATGAACGCGAGCACATCTGTGACTTCGAAAGCCGGCTCCGCGAAAAAGATGGCGCCGTCGCGATCGACGTACCTAGCGCTGCCAGGGCGGAACTGAATCGCGATGGCGTCTTCAGGAATGCTTCGGACCCAATTGGCCACTCTCTCGCTCGACATCTAAACTCCTCTCGTCTCACTGATTGTGCAATCGAATCGCATCGTTACAGCGAGTGTCAAATCTTTAGACACCTGCTTTGCGAGTGTCGATCGAGAATTCGAAGTTACACCCTCAGAAATCTGACAACAGTCGATCAGGGTTGTCCACTTCTCCTCGTATAAAAGGGCATTCGGCGCGGCTCCGACGTTGCACTAGCGGCGGGCATGAAGACAAAAAGATTCAAAACGATTCTCAACGCCTCGGTTCTGGGAGCGGGGCTCACAACAACTCTCAGCACTCCAGATTCAGCGCACGCACTCGTTAATATGCGCGATGCAAACTACTTCGGCTCGTGGACGGATGTCGATGGAAGCCGCCTTCATCCCGATCTCAAAGCTCGCCGGTTTTACTCCTCTCGCTCGCGCCATCAGGGGATGTACGGATTCGGTTGGTGTTCTGATTTCGAAACGAGTGTACGCAAAACACACGACGGTCGCGTGATGCTCTTTGAGTGCGGCTCATCGACGGAACTCTCCTACTCCCCTGTTCGCAATCGGGGTGGCGTTTACACATCACCCACGCGCCCAAAAGATGAAATCTATCAAGGGGCTGGATTTTATACGCGAGTTTCGGCAGAAGGCGTGGTTCAAAAATTCAACTCTGACGGAAAGCTTCTCGCGATCGCAGATAAGTCAGGCCGCTTACTAACGATTGTTCGCGATCGTCGCGGCAAGGTGAGCGAAACGCAGATTGAAGGCGGAGCTTGGATTCGGTTTCAATATCAAGGTGATCGCGTCGCTGAGATTCAAGATCATACGGGAGAAAAAATCAGCTACCGTTATCAAGGTGATGATTTGGTTGAAGTAAAATCATCTTCAGGTCGCTCTCTCCACGCTTACTCTTATGATGAGTTCCACAATATGGTCCGCGTGGATCAACTTGGGCAAACGCGCGAGCGAATCGCGTACGACCCAGAACGAGATCAAGTCGCAAGCCTTGAAGCGAGCGATGGATGCAAAGAGAAGTACACTTTCACGGCCGGCACCCCCGGCCGTTTTGTTTCGGAGGCAAGGAAGACCTGCCCAGGAAAATCATTAGATAAATCATCGACGCTTGCGCGCTTTGACTTCTGGTACAGCTTGGATCCCATGACGAACGAACATTCTCTCGCCCGCATGCGAATCACGCTGCCCCAACAAACGACGGAGATTGTGTTCCATCCCCGCTTCGGTCAACCGGTCTTGGTGGACCGCGGAGGAAAACGGATACGTTACACCTACGACATTTTCGGAACTCTCCTCAATGAAACGAAGGAGGTCGCGCAGTGAAGCTGCGACACTCTCTCCAAGCCGGCTGCGGCCTTGCGGTTGGCATCTCTCTCGCTCTTGCAGCGACATCGAAAACGGAACCACGAGAAAAAGCGGCGGTTCCAGCTCCGGTAGAGGTCAGTGGTCTTGAAGATCCGATCACGGATCAAAGCTGGGGCTTGCACGCAAGTGCTTCGGCACGGAGCTGGACGCTCATGAAAGGAAGTCGCGACATCATCGTCGCGGTGATCGATACGGGTGCGGATCTTAATCACCCTGATCTGCGCGCGAATCTCTGGAAGAATGCCGGCGAGTCAGGAGTTGTCGACTCTGCTGAATGTCGGCGGCTTCTTACTCCTAAATGCAGAAAGGAAACGAACGGAATCGACGACGATGGAAACGGATTCATCGACGACATCCATGGATGGAATTTTGTTTCGAACTCTGACGATCTCACCGATCGCCACGGCCACGGCACGCACATTGCGGGCATCGTCGGTGCGGTCGGTGGAAACGGTACGGGCTTGAGCGGTGTCGCACCGGAAGTGAGCCTGATGATCTTGAAATATTATGATCCACACGCGAGCGAAGAAGAGTCGATCGCGAACACGGTGAACGCGATCGACTACGCGGTGAAGATGGGCGCGCAGATCATCAATTACTCGGCAGGAGGACTGAAGCCTCATCCGCTTGAGCGGGCAGCGATTGAACGTGCTCGGGCGCGCGGGGTTTTGTTTGTTGCGGCTGCGGGGAATGAATCGAGCAACTCGGATCTTCGCGGCTACTACCCTGCCGACTACGGACTCTCGAATATACTTTCGGTCACGGCGGTTGATCCTCGCGAGCGCGTGCTTGCTAGTAGCAATTACGGAACGCAGACGGTTCGGCTCGCGGCTCCTGGCGAGGAGATCTTGTCGACACTACCGGGCGGTCGCTACGGTTACATGACGGGCACATCGCAAGCGACGGCTTTCGCAAGTGGTGCGGCGGCGATGCTCCTCGCGAGCGACCCGCACTTTATCGGCGAGCCGGAGCGGATCATCGAGCAGCTCGTGAACTCCGGGCGCCACGCCGAGACTTTGCGAGGAAAAACTCGACACGGAAAACTACTCAACGCGTACGCAGCCCTCGTGATCCGCGATGCGGAGACGACACTGGGAGGGTTCGTCTCCGCAAATGCGGGAGGACAACGAGCGGAGCTGTTCGCACGCGAAACATGGGGTGAAGACATCACGGCATGGACGCCGCGATGAGGGGGTTTGGGGGTTAGTGCGGCTAGGATGGCGGCTCGCGCCTCACGGATGAGGCTTCTTCAAGGATGAAGTTTATCGGCCAAGGACGGCCGATTTTTTTGTTTAGTGAGAGAGCGCGACAGGTTCTCTGATCGTGCGAAACTTCTGCATATGATTTTTGCCGTAGTGGGCTTCGGCCACGTGGCGGTTGTGTTGCCCACAGAGGCATCTCAAGTTTGAAATGTCGTTCGTTCCGCCTTTGGCTACTGGCGTGATGTGGTCGACTTGCAGATCGCGAGTTGAGTCGCAACGCTGTTTCGTAACGGGATCTACGTACTCGCAAGTTTGCGCGCGTTGGATGACGTAGCGACGAAGTTTCCTCGGAACGCGCACCGCTACGGTTGCGCTTGGCGGCGTGGTTTGCTGCGGATCGATCGTCGCGAGGAGCAGATCGAGCGCTTGCTTCAGGACATCTGCTGTTTGCGCGTTGAGGAGGTCCTTCGCACGATCGAGTTTGGTGCGGAGCTCTTGGGGGATGTCAACGGTAAGCCTTGAGTCGGTGCTTGAGAGCGTGCGTAGGGAATCTTTGCCGATCGTGGTGTCGGGAAACTCGGCGCGGAGGAGTTGTTCGGTCTGTGCTGCTGTCTTTTTGTGGATCTTCGCGATTACGAGACGCTTATCGATTTTCGCGCCTGTGCGTTTCTCCTCCGCACGCGTAATGACCGACACTTGGTGGAGTGTCGTGAGGTTGAGTTCTCCTGCGAGGAATTTTTCTTCCGCTTCGGGAACTTCGGTCAGCAAACGTGACGCTTGAATCCGCCGATTCGCAGCAGTTTCTGAGTAGCCGTGACGTTTCACTAGCCAGTCGAGTGTCGTGCGGAAGCCGAGCACGAGATGATAACGTTCGCGCTCGCACTTGCGAATGTCGGTGAGAACTTCGTGGGTTGCGATTCTTTCGCTCTTAACTTTGCGCGAGAAATTACGATCGAATTCGTGTGCATTCATGGGAGGACGATAACACGGGTTTTACGCGGCAATTTTTGGTGGCTGGCCGTCTTACGCTTGGAATTTCGAATCGAAGACGCGATCGACCGCGTATTCGCTGCAAGCTCTCGGAATCGTGACGCTTGCGACTCATGCGATAGCCTCTGAAGCAACACCTAGGCAGTTGCATGCCGCCGACAATTTCGACCTGAGCACCCCCGCAAGCACAAAATTAAAATTATTTACGGCTGTCCGACTCCCGGACTCCGATGCCCAACATCGACCGCAACCAACCCAAACACCGCACCGCACCGCTTGCGCATCGCTTCTGCAAAAGGAAACTGGTACCACCGAATTCCCCGCTCCGCCCCACGCCCACCCACACCGCTCCGGTTTCGCATCGCATCCCGCAAAGGTGCCAGGCACCTTTGCGCACCCGCACCCCAAACCCACCGCGCCGCTTCTGCAAAGGGAAACTGGTACCGCGATCCCACCTCCCCAAGTACGCTTGAGCCATGAAAACTCTTGCGCTCGCGACCATCACGACCCTCACCCTAGCAACAACCGCCAACGCGCAACCCGTACCCGCAGCGCAAGCCCCAGCCCCGGCCCAAACCACAAACACAACGCAGACTGAAACCCCGCCCGCCACGCAAATCCAGCCCACGCCCACACCCGCTCCCCCAACCCCAACCCCAACGCTCCAACGCCAAATCAACGCAAACTACCCCTCTGCGCGCCGGAACGCCGATCTCCTAGAGGAAATCCAGAACGATCCAAATCGCCTCATTCCTTCCACCCAAATGTTTTCGTTTGCGGTTGATGGCGACACGTTCTGGCGGATGGACAGCAGCGAAGAGTTCTATCACGGCATCGGTTACTGGCTGCAGGCGCGGAGCGAAGCGCGAGTGCTCAACTCCTTCAAACTCAACGTGCGCTCCGTGTTCTTCGCGGGGTCGTTCAGCGCAGGGTACGCAGCTCCGAGCGGAAACTACCACCTGGTCGCCGCAACTTTCGAAACGAAAGATGCGTGGCTCGGCGGTCGCGTCTTCGTACGCGCTGGTGATCTCGATCGCCAGACCGTCGGCGCAGGCACGATGATCGAAGACAAAGAATTCAACGGCGGCTTCGTTCGCTATTCATCGCTTGAAGGTGATCACTCACTCACCCTCCGCATCGACGGAACCGGCGTCCTTCTTTTAAACGACGACTTCTACAATCTCGAAGCAAAACTCTGGAACGGATATTTCGGCGGAGGCGTCGGGTATTGGCCCTTCGGTGTTTCGCAGGCGTTTCTGCCCAAGATTCGCGAGCCGCTCTACTACATCTTCACTCAACACCAATACGACCGATTCAGTTACGCAGCCGAAGTCAGCAGCCGCGCGAATGCGCTCGCGTTCCTTGCGCGCGTTGGAATGAAGTTCCAACCCTTCGCCGACTTCGAGATCGAAACAAAACTCGAAGGTCGCAAGTACGGGGATGGGTTCGGCGAAAATTTCGTCGGGAATATCCAGCAACAGTACACCGCGTACGATCAGTACGATAAAGCGTTCACGAACGCGGCCAATATTTTCCCGACCGATGATGATGTCACCGTCGCGGCCGCGCAGATCGATGCGCGTTGGAAGATTTCACAACTCTGGCGACTCCATTCGCTCAACGAAGTCGGCCGCTTCGACTTCGCGACGGCAAGCGATCTCCCCTATTACTTTTTCCGCCACGGCGTTGAGTACTGTCCGCTGCCGGAGCGCGAAGACTGCCTCAATTTGTTTTTCTCAAATAAAATTCTCTTAAACAGCGATGCGACTCCGCCGCGGAATCTAGCTCTCGCAAACGAAGCTCTCTTCAAAATGGTTCCGTTTTTCGGGATCGAGGGGCGCTTCCGCTTCTAAATCCTACGCCGCGAGAGTCGCCCTGGTCCTGAATCGCGGTCACTCAAGGCGCGGAGTTTGACGCGAGAGTTTGCCTTCGTTCACACTGGATGAAAGGAATTTCATCCAACACATGTACAAGCATCTGGCATTCCTTCTTGTTGCTTCCGGCTTACTCTTCGCACGCGCTGAAAAAGCCATCGCGTATCCGGAGTTCATTGGTTACGGTTACTCGTCGTGCGTGACTTGCCACTACAACACCCAAGGCATGGGCCCGCTCAACGATTACGGACGCGCCCTCTTTGCAGCAGAGATTTCTTCACGCGCGCTCTTTGACGAATCGACTACGGACGAACAGCTAGGTGAATCGGCAGGATTTCTTGGGAAGAAACAACTTCCCTTCTGGTTCCGCCCGAGCATCAAGTACCGCGGTCTCTGGTTCAACACAGATCCCGGCTCCATCGAAAACCGCAAACGCTTCGTCGTCATGCAACAGGATCTCAACCTCGCTTTGCATGACCGCGAACAACGCTTCACTTTCGTCGGGAATCTTGGATGGGCCCAACGAGCCGGAGCTGGACCTTACCGGTCGGAAGTCTGGCTTTCACGCGAACATTACCTTCGTTGGCAGATGTCGAAAGAATGGTGGCTCTCGGTCGGAATGCTCGACAAAGTTTTCGGAATCCGCCAGATCGATCACACGGCGTACAGCCGCGAAAAGCTTGGACTCAACAACTACCGAACGACGGAATACACGCTCACTCACGGCGCCGTTCTTCAATGGAACCAAGCCGAGCGTGAAATTACGCTTCACGCGTTTCTTGGAAATTACAACGAACTCGAAGACCTTCGTCAAAAAGGTGCGTCTCTGATGGCGGAGTGGCAGACGGCGGAGAACTCACGCACCGGTGGCTCGCTTCTGTACTCGACCTCAGAAAACGTTGTGCAAACACGCTATGCGCTTCACCAAAGATTAGGATTGAGCCACGGCTCATCACTTCTCGCCGAAGCCGGATACCACCGCGACGAGAATAAAAACGCGCAGACTTGGGCAACTGGTTACTACGCATACACGCAGTCGAATATCCTGCTCACGCGCGGATACAACTTCGTAAGTCTCGCGGAATATTACATGGGGAAGACAAACCAAGGTGCCGCACCCGATCAGTTCCGGTGGGGTCTAGGTTTTCTTACTTTCCCGCTTCCTCGCGTAGAAATTCGATTGATGGCGATCGACATTCGCCAGTGGTCACCGGATAAAGGAGTTAAGGACACGTGGCAAGCGCAAGGTCAGCTCCACTTATCTCTTTGATCGCGTCTCGTCTTGCGGTCGCGGCTTTTTGCGCTCTTCCGCTCGCGCGTGCGCACGCTGTCCCCGAAACCGGTTGGGTTTCGCGTTTAGGCATGGCGCTCACGACTTGGCAGGAGCCGCTTCGCCTTCAGCTTCCCTCTGGTTCGACAGAGTTGAGCGTCGCGAACTACAAAGGCTACTTCATCTCTTACGAGCAGCAACGTCGCTTTAAAGGCGGCGGCTTTTCGGCGAACTTCTCCTTCGGATCAGGACAAGCTTCGGGCGGAGGAACTTCGCCTAGCTTCGATTACCAACGCGGCTCGATCGCGTGGACGTCGTTCCAAGTTCAGCCGCGCTTTATCTACGCTCTGACCGAACGCATCGATGCGGGCATCAGCGTCGCCGGAGTGTATCGCTCTGCAAGCTGGCCCGAAACCGACGCGATGAAGGTAACACCTTCACGTCAGATCTACGCTCTGTTTTTATTGGAAGCCGATTTCGCGCTGACCGAGCGCTGGGGATTCCGCCAATCGCTGGGGATCGGCACTCTTGAAGTAGGCCCCTTCTGGCGTTGGGGCTTGTCGTACGATCTTTGATCGGCGATCTGCAAAAGAAAACGGCGAGCTCTATGAGCTCGCCGCAAGTTCTTACTTCTTCTTCACCGGAACAGTCACTGTGAGCTTCACTTGGTCGTCAACGCCGACACCCATGTACTTGATGCCCGTGATGCCATAATCCGAAAGCTTGATCGGGAAGTTTGCCGTCAAGTTGCCGCCATCAACTTTGTAAGTTCCTTCGACGTCCTTTTCGATGTTCCGGATCTTCAAGCGACCTTTACCTTTGCCGCCTTTGCCGATCGCCTTCGTCAAAACGGCGTCGGGGAATTTCTTCGTTTCGAGGTATTTATCTTTCGCGTGTTTATCGCGAAGAGGAATTCCTGTCTTCAACGAATCGAGCTTCACCACGATGTTCTCCGCTTTCACGGTGTCACCTTCTTGAATCGCTTCGCCAGCGACTTCCTCGGTTTTCGCAACGAAACTACCTGCGGGCGAAAGAGCCACGTCGGCAGCCGCGTTTCCTTTGGCTTGCGCAAGCGATGCCGCGAAGGTTGTGGAAAGGATCATCATCGAGAGACTGAGATGTTTCATGACGTACTACTCCTGTGTCGAAACATATGGCTGGGTCTTACTTCAAACCTTGAATCCAATTTTTAATGGCTTCGCTCTCAGCAGCAGAAATACTTCCGCCTTGAGGCATATCTTTCGCGCCGAGATCCCCCGGCGCATCCGAGACTTGGAGACGATAGTAAACCGGTGAGACAATCGCGTTGCCCGGTACTACACGGCCCGTTTTCTTAAAGTCATCGGCCTTAAAATTGTACCACGCCGTGTGTGCGCCCGAATGGCAATTTGCGCACTTGTTATTGATGATCGTACGAACGGCTGGAGGTAAGTCATCCGTCGAGCCAGGTCCACCGATCGGGAAAAGTTCCGGATCAAAGTAGATATCTTTAAGCCCCCAACGCTCCCCTACATATCGAGAAACTGTGTTGAGCTCCGCTTGCGAAAGCGCCTCGTTGATAACGAGCACCTCCGCGACTTTGAAAGCGCTGCCGGTTCCACCGAGCGTGAAGTAACGTGATGAGCTCGTTGATCCCTCGGGGTCACCGGTTTTCTCAACCGTGTCGCGCGCGACTCGACCATCGACCTGAACCAAGACGCGCCCAGGAGCATCGTCGAAAGAAACCGCAACGACCGTCGCGCGAGAAAGAGTTCCGTCGAAGGCGGTCTTGAGTTCCTCACTTTGACCTGCGGTCCGTTGGCGCTTCGCCGTCAGGAAGCCCCCATCAACACTCACCGTGCGTTCGTCGGTTCCAACCGTACCTGCATTGATCGTGATCAGACGGCCCGATACCGGACCTTCGACGAGTGCGATCATCGAGTAGGCGGAGCCAATAAGTGGCGATGAGGTTGGCGACTTCGTGATGCGGTTGTCGCGGAACTCAAAGACAGCGTTACCGAGGGCCGGCGAAGAGACGATGGAAGGTCCGGTTTCGCTTGAGCCTGGCGTGAGTGTCACTCCGTCATTATTTAGTGAGGAAATCGAACTCGCTTGGCCACCACTCGTTTGGTAGAGAGATTCTTTCGCGGAAATCCAAACTTTGAGTGTTGGTGAAGTCTTCAACCGATCAAGCGTTTGTTTGTCGCGAATGTAGCGGAACTCGTAGCTCGATTGGCTTGAGACCGCTTCGTTTGATGGACGAAGCTCTCCGCAATTTTGGTAGCTCAGCAGAGCTGCGCCACCGATTGCTACGAGGGCAAATGAATAGAATTTAGTGCGCCCGTTCGTGCGCGCGACTTGGCGCGCGCGCGCGAACTTTGAACCGTGATCGTTCAAGCTTCCCCCGAAATGACCTGTCGCCCTCTGAATATCGTATCGCATTCATCGCGAATTACGAAACCCGAGCCAGTCAGAAGTCATGAAATCACTGAGGAATCTAGGCGCCGACGTTCAAGAATGAGACACTCGAACAGAGTGAAAATCCAGCTACGTTCCCTCATCGCTGTTTGTAGTGCTCGCGCTAACTGCTCAACGCGGTTGTCGCGCTCCGTTCTCACGCTCCTTCTGCCGCTTGTGATCGTCGCGGTGACCCCGACCGAATCACAGGCCGCGAAGGTCAAAGCTGCGCGCTCAACGAAAGCCCTGTTGAACCTTAGCGATTCCGAATCGGTAAACATCGGCGACGTCTTCATCGTGAAAAACGGGGATGCGCAATCTGTACTCGTCGTGACCGCGGTGAAAGGTTCGCAAGCGATGTGCGAAATCCGCTCAGGGAAAGTTCGCGCCGGCGATGAAGCAAACCTCGCCGATCGCGCTACGGCGGAAAAGGTCGCCTCAGGCGAAACGCCCACTGAAGCGGCTCCTGAAAAGACTCCCGAGAAAATATCTGAAAAAGAAACTCCTTCGACGAAGTCCGCGAAAGCGGCTCTTCGCACCGGACCTCGTAAGTACAAGCAGATCTCGGTCGGCGGCGCGATGAATCCCCAAACCGTGAAGTTGACCGAAGCGGCCGAAGTCTCTCTGAGCGGAATGTCGTTCTTCGCGAAAGCGGATTACGGATCAACCGCGATCGCGGATCTTGAGAAGTTAGGCTGGGAAGCAGGCTTCGCTCTTGAAATGATCAGCACCAAAGGAACAATTCAAACGAGCGCATGTAAAGGCTCATCGGGTTGCGTCTTTGAAACGATCGCGCTAACGCCGGGAGCACGGCTCAATTACCTGCCGTTTGGTCGCAAGATGATGGATCTGCATCTAAGAACGGGTGTTGAGATGTTGATTCCCCTCACCTTCAACAGCAACGTCATCGACGCGCCGACATTTACACCGCTCATGTTCGGGACTGTTGGTTTAGGATTTCGTTTGCCGCTGTCGGGATCAAAGTTCATCCCGTTTGGCTTCGACTTCGGGATGCACTTCGGAAACGCGGACGTCTCTTACTACCGCATAGCCTTCAACTTGGGCTACGGTTGGTAGGCGGTCTTAGGCTTACCGCTCTTCCGTCTCCATCAGATCGTCAATGCCTCGCAGCTTCACCAAAAGCACAACGAGTCCGATTGAAACCAAAAGCATGATCGACGAGAGAGCTTGAATCTTCGGGCTCAGACCCGTTTTCATGAGTGAGTAGAGTCGTACGGGTAAGGTATCGGCACCTGCGCCGTTGGTGTAAAACGTCACCAAGAAGTCATCAAACGAGAGTAAGAACGCTAAGAGAAACGCCGTCACGATCGAAGGTTTCAACAGCGGAAGCGTCACTCGCTTCAAGACTTCGACGTCGGTTGCGCCCAAATCTTTTGCGGCATCATCGAACGACCGATCAAGACCCTTCAAGCGCGCGCCGATCACGAGGATGACGAATGGCAAAGTGAGTGTCACGTGCGCGATCGTAACCGTCACGAGGCTGAGTTCAAGCTTCAGAACCGAAAACCACGAGAGAAGCGAAAGTGCGAGCACAAGCTCCGGAAGCATTAGCGAGACGAGCGAAAGTGTTTGCAGCGAGCGCTTACCCCAAAAATCCCAGCGGTCCAAAGCGAGCGCGCCGAGTAAACCAAAGAAGGTGCTAACGATCGCCGTGCCCAACGCAACCAGAAGGCTCCGGCCCAGCGACGCCCAAAGCTCAGGATCGTTGAAAACTTCTTCGTACCAACGCGAAGTTAAACCGCTCTCTCGTCCACCGAGATCTAAGAACGAGCCCGCAACCATCACGACGAGCGGCAAATACAGAGCGATGAGCGCGACCGGCAGAATCGCGCGTAACGACGCTGGTGGCTTGGGACGACGGCTCTCACTCACGCGTGCCTCGATTCTCCCAGCGATGGATCATGAAAATGAAGAGACCCAAAATCACCATTAATACGACCGACAGGGCTGACCCGAACGGCCAATCGCGGCTTTTCAAAAACTGCTCGGAGATTAAATTGCCCGTGAGCATCGCCTTTGCCCCGCCGAGAAGATCGGGAATCACGAACTCACCTAAGCTCGGAATAAAAACGAGCAAGAAGCCCGAAGCCAAGGGCTTACGAAGGAGCGGCAAAACCACGCGCGAGAGCACTTGCAAGTAATTAGCGCCGAGATCTTGCCCCGCTTCGATCAGCGAGAAATCAAAACGCTCAAGCGCTCCGTACAAGGGAAAAACCATGAAAGGCAAATAAGTTGTCACCATCCCGTAGAACACGAGCGGCAGATTTTGTGAAAGCGAGAAAGGATCAAACTGAACTCCGAGAGCTGTTAGCAAAAACGCGAGCGGCCCTTCAGTGGCCGTCAAAGCTTTTAGCGCGCAGATCCGAATGATGAGGTTCGTAAGAAAAGGAATCGCGAGAAGCAAAATGTAGAGCGAACGTGCCCGCGGAGTTGCCGTTGCCATCGCAAGCGCCATCGGAAACCCGATCGCAAAACAAAGGGCGGAAGTCACAAGCGCAAGCCAAACGCTGCGGAACAAAATCTTCGCGTAGAGCGGGTCAAACGAGCGCGTGAAATTTTCGAAGGAGAGAGACCAGTCGATGCCACCGTAAAGCCCGCGGGTCGCGAGACTTGTTGCAAAGACCATCGCGAGCGGACCCAAAAGAAAAACGACGTACCATAGAACCGGCGCCCATCCTAAAGACGAAAGCGCTGGCGTTCGCCACGCCCTCGCGGGAGGCTCAGCCTTTGCGGCGTCTTCAGTCACGCTTGCGGAACCCGCCGCAGCTGACGGAGATCTCACTGCGGCACCGCCAAAAAGACGTGAGTTTCTTCCGGAGGGAACTCCAGTCCAACGCGTTCGCCCACGCTCAAATTTTGAACGGAATCCAAGTCACTTAAGACGCGGAGATAGCGTGATTCACCTAAATCTACAGTCATCTCGGAGCTAGCACCCCGGAAGAGAATCTGCACGACCGCACCTTCGAGATGATTCAATCCTGGTGTCACTCCACGTGAGCCGGTCAACACGCGAACCCGCTCAGGCGGAACAAAAACGTGCGCCCCACCACGGCCTTGCTCGTTCAAACGCTCGCAGGCCGAGCGACCTTTTAAACGCGAAACGCCCAGGGCGAGATCAACCCAACCATCGCGGGATTCGATCGCGTCGACATCGAGCTCATTGCGGCGACCGATGAAACGAGCGCTAAAGAGAGAGCCCGGTCGCTCATAGAGGAAGCGAGGTTCACTCACCTGCTCGACGCGGCCCCCGTTCATGACGGCAATGCGGTCCGAGAGAAGCATGGCTTCTTCTTGATCGTGAGTGACGAAGATAAAAGTCAGATCGAGGCGACGCTGGAGGAGGCGAAGTTCCGTCTGCATGTGCTCGCGAAGCTTCTGATCGAGCGCCGTCAACGGTTCATCGAGCAAGACGATCTGCGGCCGATTGACCAAAGCGCGCGCGAGCGCGACCCGTTGGGATTGGCCTCCCGAAAGGGTTTCGGGTAAGCGTCGCTCAAAGCCTTTGAGATTGACGAGATCGAGGGCTTCGCGCACACGGCTCTCGATCTCAGCTTTGCCAAGCTTCTGGAGCTTGAGTCCAAAGGCAACGTTTTCGAAGACGCTCAAATGAGGAAAGAGCGCGTATTTCTGAAAGACCATGTTGAAAGGCCGCTCGCGAGCCGGGAGATTCTGGATGGGTTGTCCTTCCCAGAGGATTTCGCCGGAAGTTGCGGGCTCAAGGCCCGCCAAGATTCGAAGCAACGTCGATTTGCCGCAACCGCTTGGACCTAAAAGAGAGAAAAACTCTCCCTTGCGAATCTCAAGGTCGATCGACGACAGCGCCGTTTGACTGCCGAAGCTTTTCTGGATATTTCGGATTTGCAAGCCACTCATTTTTGACACAGGCCGGAATCTAAAAGAACGAGGTTCAAATGTCGAGGTCTCTTCTCTTCCGTGAGCGCGGTCTTGAAAAAACGGTTCGGCTGTCCAAGAGTTCTACAGCTCGGCCGCGCCGGCTAACGACTCTCTTTCTGGCTCTCGCCGTTTTCGGATCAGCTATCGGCTGCACCAAACGCGGTGACTCGGGAACCTCTTCCGACAACCAAAAGTCCGCAACCGGTGCTGCGGGCAAAGACGCCGAGAATCGCGAAGTTCATCTCGCGATTTGGGCAAACTACCTCTCGCCAGAAATGCAGCGGAAGTTCACGGAATCCACGGGGATTAAGATCCGCGTTTCTAACTACTCTTCGAATGAGGAACTCCTCGCCAAGGTTCAAGCCGGCGCAACCGGGATCGACGTGGCCGTTCCCTCCGACTATATGGTCGAAGTCATGACGAAAAGCGGGTTTCTCCGCCCGCTTGATGTCGCTAAGATTCCTAACAAAGACGGGCTTGCCGAGAGTTTCTTAAAGCAGGAGTACGACCCGGAAAATAAGTTCTCCCTCCCCTACGCCTGGACAACGGCGGGGATCGCGGTGAATCGTGATCTCTTCAAGGGTTCGATCAAAGGGTGGAAAGATCTCTTCACCCAAAAGGAACTCAACGGAAAGATCGCGCTTCTCGACGACGCTCGCGAGACCATCGCACTGGCACTCAAGTTCAATGGCTTCTCGGTTAACACCGCAAAGTCAGAAGAGCTCAACAAAGCCAAAGAGACTTTGAAAGAGCTCAGAGGCCGCGTGAAAATGTTTCGCTCGGATTCGATTGATCCGCTCGTAAATAAAGAGATCATCGTGGCTCACGCCTACTCGCCCGATGCTCTGCAAGCGGCCCGTAAATCGAACGGAAAGATTGAGTACATCCTGCCCGAAGAAGGTGGCACTCGCGCTATCGACAACGTCGTCATCCTCAAAAACGCGAAGAATGTGGAGGAGGCGCACATTTTAATCAACTTCCTCCTCTCTCGCGAGGCCAACGTCTCTTTTGTGCAATCCGTTTTCGGTGGCCCGGTCGTCGTGGCGACTAAAGATCTTCTACCGAAGGAGCTTCAAGACAACGCCTCCCTCTTCCCGGCCGCAGGTACCCTCTCAAAGTTTGAGAGGATTCGCGATATCGGTCAAGCCACGCGCGCCTACGACCGTCTTTGGACGGAGATCAAATCCGAATAGTTGTTGAGCCGATCCCGGTTCGGGTGCCTAACAAAAGTTGGCACCTCTGTTCTGTCAGTTCGATCAAACCCTTGAAATCACGATGATCACCATCACGTCAGCGACGCCGGAAGCGGCACGCGCTTTGATAAGTAAGCAGTTGAGGCACCCGACTTCAATTGGGCTGCTTTTTGTTTATGGAGACGGTGATGAGCAAGTCCCTTCGGAAATTGGTTTATCCTTTAGCTTCGATCGCGGTGATCGGGATGCTCACGCTCGCTTGCCAATCTAAAAACTCAGAGAAGACCCCCGACATCGGTGACGATGGAAAATCTGCTCTCGCCAATCGCCTCCAGAAGAAATCGGCTGCCGATGAGCTGATTGACGAAGCTCTTCGTCATGTTGATCTCTTAAAGCGAGTTCTAGATCTTTATCGCCAAACGCAGACGACTGGCGCGGTTGAATACACGCCGCTCGACTTCTTCACCGACGTCTCTAAAGAATTGAAAAAACCTCTTCCCCGCAAGCTCCGCGGAACTTACGTGAGCGAGACGACTCTCAATCTCTCAACGATTTCGGCCGTTCCGGAAGACTGCCGTACGATCGATGCCCGCATGACGTCCGATCATTCGGTTCAACAGGCGAAAGACAAAACGATCCATGATAAAGTGCAAATGCGCGTGAGCCTCCGGACTTGTTCCACAGATGGCGCATTTGTGCCCGCCTTCAAATTCGTTCGCGAAAAAGGGATCGGAACCCTCCAGATTGATTACAAATCGCTCCGCAAGGTTTTCGCCAAGATGCTCAAGCCTGTTCAGGTGAAAGACGCAAACTGTGCAATCGAGCTCGGGGCGCAAGACCGCACCGAGAGCATCTCGTGCGCGAACATGATTATGTCGTTGGGCCCAAATCGAAATGCCTTGATTGAAAGCCTCGTTCTTTCACCCGAGCAGACGGCCGAACCCGTAAAGCTCTCGGCGATCGTCTTTGAGAACGAAGTTGCGAAAGTCCGCGTTGTCGGCAGCATCAAACCTGGTGCCGCTCCCAATTTAAAGTTCGAGTCCATCGATAGCGTACGCCCGCCGCAGGCTGCGCAGAACGGAACAGATGGACCTCCACAGAAATAAAAAAAGCAGCGGTTGGCTTGTCGACTTAACGCTAGTATTGATCGCCGGCGTCGTTTTGGTTTTGAGCGCCTGCGCCCCAGCACCGAAGCAAGAAAGCGATTTAACTCGCGCGTACCGTCTGATCGACGCGCAGAGAAGTGATGAAGCTATCGCTCTGCTCGAAAAAATCACCGACGACGAACCGAAAAACGATCAATACCGAATTGCTCTCGCTTCCGCTTACGCGAACAAAGCGGGCGTGAAAGTCCAAAAGATTTGGTCGCTCGTGAAAATCTCAAAAAACGCCAAGCAGCTCACTGAGGCTCTCGGCGCCGCTGAGCCTGGAGAGAAGGAGCCGAGCGAAAAAGTCGACGATGCGCTTGACCAAGTCGCCGACACTCTGGCCCGTTTTGCATTGATCATGAAAATCTACGTCGCGATTCCGAACGTGGAGCTTTCCAACCGACCCTACCTTGCGCATGCGGTGACTCTGCTCGCGTCGATCGAAAACATCCCGCAGGGCGATGCGATGTTTCGCGCACTCTTGAGAATCATCGAGTTTAAATCAGACCTCGCGGTTCAACTCATCGCTACTCCGAAGAAGACCCAACGAGCGCAACAGGTCGAAGGTTGTGCCGTCGACTTCGAGCGCATGAGCTCAGCTATCGCTACGCAAAGCGCGCAGCTCGGCGCGATTCTCGAGGATCTCAGCATCGCGCTTCCGGACCAAGCCGAACAGCTGAACGAGGTCCGCACTAAGATCGCGCAGACCGCTGCCGAATTGACAAAAAATATGACTTCCCTCATCGTGATGGAGAAGTCAGCAAGCGTTGCGCTCAAGCAATCGATCATCGACAACAACTTCGGAAAGCTTCTTCGATGCGGGGGATCTCGTCCCTAAGAAAGTTCGCGCTCGGCGCACTGGGGTGCGCCCTCTTCTCGCACCAAACTCTCGCCGCAACTTCCGAGCTAGCCTTTAGTCGCAACGCCCGCACGTTTGAAACGACGCAATCCAGTCTCCTCGCTAAAGGCATGGCGCACGCCTGTTTGACGTCGCTCTTACCCGATAGTCTCCCCTGTAATCCCGCGCTCACGGCCCTAATTAAAAAACCGCGACTGAGTGCCACGGGTCTACTTTCAAACGGTTACCCCACGCTTGAGCGAATGAAGAAGCTTCTTGGCGGCGATATTCAGCAAGAAACCATTGACGCTCTTTTTTCTTCCGAGCGTGTCTTGCAAGTTGAAGCGAATGCCGAACTCGCCTTTAGCGCAAAAAACCTTTCCGCTAAATACACTCCTTTAGCTGTTCGCTACTTTTCGGTCATCCGGAACGAAACGAACCCCGACGTCGAGCTCTACGCCGTCGAAGAAAAGAACTTCACGGCGCAAACGGGCTTTGAAGTCCTTCGTCGAGTTTACGCCGGCCTCCAGATCCGTCACGTCGAACGCAAGTTCATCAAAAAGAGATTCAAACTTTTTGATCTCGCGACTCCGGCAGGAAAAGACCTGCTGAAATCGCAAACCGAAACCATTACGTACGTGGAACCTGGTGTTTTCACGGCTCTTCCATCGGAATGGCTGGGAGATTGGCGTTGGCGCGGGTCACTGATGCTCGTCAACGGCGGCTTCGCGCAAGAAGATCATCCCGATATCGAAGCCGCTATGGAGCTTCAAGGCGCCATTGGCTTTTCGCCGCCGATGCCTTGGGGCAAACTCGATATCGAAATCGCTTACCGAGGCCTAACCGCGGAAGAAGAAGCGTCCGAAAAGTTCCGCTTCGGCGGCATGTATCAGTTCGGTGCCATGTCGGTTGTCGGCGGCGTAGACTCGGAAGGTGTCTCGGGCGGAGTTTTCCACGGAATGGATCAGCTCAACGCCGGAATCGTTTACTCGACGACGCAAGTGCCTTGGCGTTCACTCGACTACTACGCGCAAACAGTTTACGTTCAGCTCGGCTGGCAACTCTAAGAGACGGATGAAGGTAATGCATTTTATCAAAACGGATCTTGGTAAGCTTGCTTTGCAGATGGTGATTACGCTCTTTGCGGCGACCGCATTCGCGGCCCCCGCGCCCCTGCCGCCGTCAGGTCCAGTTGGCTCTCCGACTTCGCGCCAACTCGAATCGGACTGGGAGCGTTTTGAAACGTTCTCAAAGAACAAAACAAGAAACGATTACCTCAACGGTTTAAGCTACATCATCAGCGGCTCTCTGGCTTATGTCGGCGGTCAGTTCGGCCAAAGTGCTTCGAACGATCAGATCGAAAAAGGGGTGTTCTCCGTTTTTCAAACCATCGGAATCGCGAGTATCGGCTACGGTGCTTACACCTGGAAGGTTGGAGGCGATGACCGCCTCCTCTACGAAACTTTGCAAGAAGCTCCAGGTCTCGACGAGCGCGATCGTGCCGCCATCGTTCGCAGCTATTTCTCTAGCCGCCGCGAACGGGAAAAGCGCGAACGCCTCGTCAAAGCGATCACTCACGGGATCATCGCGGCTCACAGTCTCTACACCGCAACTCAACAGACGAATGAGTCGATCAAAAACGCCTTCTTCTTTATCGGTGGCGTTAACGTGCTCGCAACCATCTCGTACTCGTTCTAATGGCTGAGATCGCTGAACTCTAAGTAGATCTCTTTTACGCTGAACGATTCACCATGATCTATGCTTGTTAGCTGAGTCGCCGTCGTAGGCTCGTCTTTTCCGACTTCCTGAAGATTCAGCGAGACGGTTTTTGATTTCTGAAGTGCTTCCGTCAAAGCGCTTCCGGACGGCAAACTCGAGACTTTCAAGACATGGTCGAAGTTGGGCTTCCGTCCGACAGGATGGAACAAGAAGACATCACTCCCTTGCCCGAAAATTACGTATTCGCCTCCGAATGTTGATTCGAGCTTGGGATTCAGCTTTTCGAAGTGCACGATCGACTTCACTTGAACTTGGATCTTAGCGATCTCGGTGCCACCTCTCTCGAAGTGACCTTTGTAGAGCGAGGCCTGAAACGAAGTTTTCCCTTTCAGAAGATCGGGGAGGACGAACGCCTCAGGTGCGAGAGTGAAGTAGACGCCGTCTTGTTGATTAGCTAAGTAAATACCCTTGGCCTTTTCACCTAGGTCGATTTCCAATATGACCTGATAATCGTGAGGATTATGGAACATCGGCAAGTGCGACGCATAGATCGTGTCGTGACCTACGATGAGCATCCCGTGGACCGATGCGGGATCCAGTTTGGCCGAAGCCGTGGTACCGAGTAAGAGCGCAGATAGACTCATCATCAGTTTCAACATTGGAAACCTCCTTCAACGCCCGCACTTGTACGCAATACTCATCCATTATTGAAATCGTTTGATTTCATATATCAATCGATCTAATCGATAATCATGAGTCTTTCATCGATCCAGCTCGAAGCTTTTCTGGCCTTAGCGCAAACTCGGAACTTCACGAAAGCCGCCGAAAAGATCCACGTCACCCAGTCCGCCCTCTCGCAGCGGATTTTAAATTTAGAAGGTGAGCTTGCGACCACGCTTTTCATCCGTGATCGAGCTGGAGTCCAACTCACGGAAGTCGCGACCGAACTTCTTCGTTACTGTCAGATGAAAGAAAAACTTGAAGCAGACTTCCTCTCAAGGCTTCAAGCTCAAACTCAGAATGAACTCACGGGTGTCGTCAGGATCTCTGGTTTTTCTTCGGTCATGAACTCCGTGGTACTCGCCTCACTCGCTGATCTTTTTTCCGATAACGCGCGTTTGGGGCTTGAGAGTTCTACGCGCGAGATGAATGAACTTCCAGATCTGCTCAAAAAGGGAGTCACGGATTTCATCGTTCTCGACCATAAACTGGATCGCGAAGAACTCGTGGCGGTCGACTTAGGTGAAGAGCGAAATGTCTTAGTCGAGAAAAAAGGCTATAAGGGTGGCGACGTCTTTCTCGATCACGACGAGAACGACCTCACAACTCTCCGTTACCTCAAGCTCGCTAAGAGGAAATCCGCTCGTATCGAAAGACGCTATCTCGATGACATTCACGGATTACTCGAAGGAGTAAAGCTCGGATTAGGACGAGCCGTCGTGCCAATGCACTTGATCCGCAAGGCTGATGGCATTCGCGTGATCGATCCCGAAGTAATCTTAAAGATTCCGGTTATCCTTCACTATTACCAACAGCCTTACTACTCAAAGTTGCATCAAAGCGTCACGCAGGCGCTCGAATCGCGAGCGCCCCGTCTGCTTCAATGTAAAGACAATCCTTGATCAGCGGGCTGAGGCTTGCGGCGAAGAAGCCCTGGGGTGAGTTCAGTCCCGTCTGACAAAAACTCGCTCATTGAGCGCGCAGCTTCAAACTCCTTGTGATCGTGCGCGCAGATGATCCGCACGTCATCACCGTGATCTCGCTTGAGCGCGCGAAGACGATCCTGATTCCAAAGGCGCGAACGACGATCGACTTCCATGGCCGTCTGGTAAGCGCGAAGACCTGGTGTGCAGTAGGGATTTTCGACTCTCATCTCGTCTCGGTAGAAGTAAGCATCACCTGCATGCAAGAGCCAACCGTCACCGGTGTCGACCGCGATGCCCGAGTGTCCAAACGTGTGACCCACTAATGGCACAATTAAGATCTCGGGCGGGAGGCCCTCAAGATCGCGCACGCATTCAAAGCCAAACCAGTTCTCACCACCGACTTCGTACTTGTTCCAGAGTGAGGGCTTCGTCCACTGCTGCGGGCGGAAACGTAGTACATCCTTGATTGTCCTTGCGTACATGGCGTGGCGATATTCCTCAGCCAAGAGATGCACTTTCGCTTTTGGGAAATCGGTGATGCCGCCGGCGTGATCAAAATCAAGGTGAGTCAGAAGAATATGCCGAACGTCATCGCGTTTAAAACCGAGCCGCTCGATTTGTCGAGCCGCAGTCTCTTGCTCGCGAAGTTTGATGTTGTTCACGTAGTAGAAGAAATCACTGAGCCTTCGGTGCGGGTCACGGATGTCCTCGAGTCCGAATCCAGTATCGACGAGCACGAGCCCATCGTTGGTTTCGATCAGAAGGCAGTGGCACGTTAACGTGCAGGGCCCGAGGCCCGGCGTTGAGCCGTCCATCAGATGACCGCCGATTGGACATTCTGTTCCGCAATTGATGTGGTGAATGCGCATGAAGTCTCCTCTTTTCCGGAGACGAGTTTGCCACGTCCGGTCTGTGAGCCTTGTTTTGAGAAAAATGAGAATTTGTGCAGTTCACTGAAAATGAAATTCGGTTCGCCTTGGATCTAACGGCTTCCCTCCCACGGACGTCTCATTTTGGCCATCACGACTGGAAAAAACCAACCAGAGGCGTAAAGTCCAACTCTCCAGATTCCGAACTTCAAGGTAGCGGAAAGGTCGAAGGACATGGCAAAAGCTGGTTTAAAGATCCTCATCGTTGACGATTTTGAGACGGTACGTCTTCTCTTCATTAAATGTCTTGGCGAGCTCGGTTACTCGACCGTCCACGAGGCGGATAATGGTGAAGATGCACTTCGCATGATTAAAGCGGCCTCGGATCAGAAGATCCCGTACGACTTGATCTTCTGCGATTGGAACATGCCTTTGATGAATGGCCTCGAGACTTTAGTGACTCTCCGAAAATGGGAGCGCAAGGGCGAGAGCCAGACGATTCCCTTTGTGATGGTCACGGCGAATTCCGATGAGAGCGCCGTCATCGATGCCATGCGCGAAGGTGTTTCCGAATACCTCGTTAAGCCGTTTGATGCGGGAAGCCTGCAAAAAACGATTGAGCGTGTGCTCAACCGACTAACTCAGCACGTAGCTTAATTCCAACCGTTCGATCTTGAGTTGCGACGCCTGCGCGAAAATGTCATAACGGCGCCGTTGAAACCATTATCTCAATCGACAACTCAGAATTTTCCGCGCATCGATGATTCGCCCGACCGCAAGTTTACCTATCGGTACGCGCAGCCGGAAGCGTATCACTTCTGTCAGGACTCGATCCTATTTCCGCTGTTTGTAGCCACTCGGGTGCGGTCCGCCGGAGCTTCTCCGGCCTCAGCTCTCGATCTTTGCGCCGGTTGCGGCGTGATCGGATTTGAACTCGCGCATCACCTGTCGAGCGTTGCGACCTGCGATTTTGTCGAAATTCAGGATGTGTTTCGACCGTATTTCGAGCGAAATCTCGAGATCACGGGTCGCTCAGCGAACGACTTTCGATTTTTACAAACCAACTACGTGACGTTGCTCACTCCAGAATACGCAGACCGCTACGATGTCATCGTCGCGAACCCGCCGTATTTTTTTCCGAATGAAGGCAAGCTGTCCCCGTCTGAAGTGAAAAACCGTTGTCGCTTCTTTCTCGATAGCGACCTGCAAACTTTGCTGCGTGTAATCCTTCACGCCCTCAAACTCAAAGGCGAAGCGTACCTGCTTGCAAAACCCGGCGAGAAACACGGCCGCGATTCGATCGGCGAGATTTCGAGTTTTGTAGCCGAGCTTGGCGCAACTTGCGAGATCGTCGCCGACATCCGAGGGACTTACGCGCTGCTATTGACGAAGCAACTTTAGAGCTGCTCCATGCGTTTCAGGGAACAGCTTTGCATGGAGATCAATTCCCCTCAGAAACCCGTGTAAGTTCGGCCCTGCACAGTCCCGCTATACTCTCAAGCAACGTTGCAGGTAGAAGTCGTCACGCTCCCCGTGAGTTGACCATTCTTGATCGCGATATTCCCGGTAAAGCCTGACACACTTCCGACGTTTCCGTTGACGACGTTGATGTTGCTTCCCGTATTTGTAGTGGAGGAAGAAACACTCGCGATACTCGGACCGCAGACCTGCAGATTTCCGGTGAACGATCCGGAGACCGTCACGGAGCCGGTTCCGGTGATCCAAATATTCCCGTATCCTCCAGCAACGGTCGTTGAGCCGCCCGAGAGCGTATAGGTGTTGTTCACAGGAGATGAAGACGTGCCGGCATTAATTGTCGTCGGAGCCGCACCCATCGCATTTCCTGAGGACGAGGATGAACACAGCGTTTGGGCCGAATTAATGAGTGATTGTGCAGCCGCTTGAGTCATCGCCGTAAATGAAGGTGTAACTTGGTTCCCACCGTTTGAACTGCTGCAGCCGACCATTGCCGCACTCATGAACGCCACGAAAGAAAACTGCACGCTTGTGTTCACTACTAACTCCACTCGACGATGATTTGGATTGGGGAAATCTTTCACCTCCATTCTACAAAGAATTCGACCTTCCGCACGATTGTTCTGGTCTAGAAAATCAGTTTAGGAAGGCTTAAAATTGACCGAGCTCCTTTTAAGTTTCCTTTTCGATTAAACAGACATCCCCGAATTCATGCCAGAGGTAGCCTCGCGCTTTCGCCTCAGCGTAGGCTTGGTTCAACTTTCTCTCGGCGATAAAAGCATGCAGTAAACTCAAGTGACTAGCGCCTGCTTCGTGGAGTCCTGTGAGAATCCCATCGACCACCCCTAACTTCGTTTCCGGCGTGATCTTGAGGTTCGAGATGAACTCGGCATCGACAGGTGTCCCATGGGCTCTTCCTCCCCACGTCTCAAGCGCGCGTGTGACACCTGTTCCGATTGCCCACACTTTCTTCCCTCCGCTTCGTGCTTTCAGGATCGCTCGCTGAGTTTCGTGCGGAATTCGCGACCGCTCCGGAAAAGGAAGTCGTCGATTGATCGCGCGATCACCCGTATCCGAAACTCCCGTTGCGTGGGTGAGGCTCACAATGTGAACCCCTTTGTTGAGAAGTCGAAAGACGAGCTCCCAACTCAGCGGGAAGGCAGCTGACGGAGGCTCAAGCGCTACTGGAGGACCTGAGAAGATCGTTTGTTGATCCCAAGAATGAAGATCCTCTTTCAAATACGAATATTGAATCGGTCTTCCGCTGCGGTAGATGGCCTGCCAAAGCGGTACATCCTTCGGTTCAAGCTTCACATCGACAAGACGATCCGAAATATCTTGATGCACTCGCGTGACGATCGCCTTCAAGAAATCACCGAGAAACAATTGATCTCCAGCTATGAGCTTCGGTGCTGGCGCGCGCTTTTCAGTCGGAGTTCGCCAATCGCCTTCGCCGAAAACCACCACGCGCCATTCGCGTTCATTCTTCAAGTTCATCAAGAGGCGAATTTCGATCGATGCACCCGTTCCCGCGTGCATCCCGCGAAAACTCGCCGGCAAAGTTGCGGCATCGTTCACGACGACGACGTCTTCCGAAGAAATGTACGACGTAAGATCCAGTACCTGCGCGTGTTCGATCGATTCATTCACGACGAGAAGTTTCGTGCTTCGCTCGGCGCGCTCCCTGGCTTCTGAAAGCGGAGTTGCGACTGAATTCATACGGCCTTCCTTTGTCCGCTATCGGGTTGCTGCGCGATCCACGCTAGAACATCTTTTGCCGAGCTTTGCGGGTCCTTGAGTCGGCTGAAGTCCGCATCGGGAACCGCTTGCCGATGCAGAGGTGTCGCCATATCTCCGGGATCAATCGATAAAAGACTGACGCCGCGACTTCGCACTTCCTCGGCCCAAATTCTGGTCAAATGATCGAGAGAAGCTTTCGAAGCTCCGTAAGCACCCCATTTCGCATAAGCATTCACCGCAGCGTCACTCGAGATGTTGATGATCGTCCCGGATCCTTGCAGGAGTAGTGACGGCATCACCGCTTTGATCAGACGAAATGCGGCGACAACATTTGTTTGCAGAGCGATTTCTAAACTTTCGCAATCTGTATCCAGAAGGAGCTGCAAACGATCAGGCCCCAGTGAGCTTGCGTTGTTTACGAGGTAATCAATGCGACCGAGCTGCGCGAACGCTTGGCCCGCGATTTTGTAGGTGTCTTCTTTATTGGCCACATCACCCGCGATCGCGACGGCTCCCGTTTTCTGGGCGGCCTCGAAGAGCGAGCGTTCATTTCGCGCGACAATCGCAACCTTGGCGCCTTGAGCGCTCAAATTTTCGGCAAGAGCGAAACCGAGACCGGATGAGCCGCCGGTAATGAGCCAATTTGTGTTCGAGAATGAGTTCATAGAACTAAACCTTTCAAGTAAACCCCCTGCTTCGATGCAGGCGTACTCCCAAGATAAAGCCTTTGGACAACTTGTCGTCCTCACGGCTAATATATTGACCTATGGCTAATGAGTTAGATTCAGTCTCAAAACATTTGGCTCAAAATATCGAGTCTCTCCGAAAGAAGCGTCAGCTCACACAAGCCCAGCTTTCTCGGCAAGCGGGGCTTCCGCGTTCGACTCTTACCTACTTAGAATCCGGCGAAGGAAATCCAAGCCTTCTCAACTTAGTGAAAATCGCGGGCGCACTTCAGGTTTCGATTGAGGAGCTTCTCGCCGCTCCTCGAGCCTCGTATACACTTGTAAAAGCTGAGGATGTCGTCACCTCCGTCCGCGGCCAGGGTGGCGTGAGAGTCTTCAACCTTCTTCCCGACCCGATCCCTGGAATGCACTTCGATCGCATGGAGCTTGAGGCCGGTGCCCGCATGCCGGGCGTACCGCACGTCAATGGGACAAAAGAGTACATGCTCTGTCTCACCGGAGAGATCACGGTAAAGCTAGCGGCCGGGACTTTTCGTGTTGGCAAAGGCGATGTTTTCGCGTTTCCTGGAGATCAGCCGCACTCGTACCAAAATTCCGGCAACGGAAAAGCGGTCGGAGTCAGCGTCGTGGTCATCGCGCCTGCGGGGTTGTGACTGGGATTTCGAACACAGATAGAAGTGGGAGGGCGAAATGACAAAGAAGATCGCAAGTCGCCCCTCCTCGCCGCAAAGACCGCCCCCTAAACAAAAGAAGTTGTCTTCGGGCATTGTTCCTATTTATCGGCCCCCGATTCACCAACCGGATGCCGCAAACGACTTCAAAGAAGATCTCTTTCTTCTCCTTCGCTGCTACAATTACTGGGATTTTCCAAAAGGTGGCGTTGATCTCGGCGAAACGCCGTTGCAAGCAGCGCTTCGCGAACTCCAAGAAGAAACCGCAATCACAAAAGCTAATTTAGTTTGGGGAGAAGAGTTTCGAGAAACGGCGGTCTACGCCGGAGGGAAAGTCGCTCGCTACTACGTGGGTCTCGTCGACACTCTCGACGTTGTTCTTCTCGACAATCCGCTTTTAGGGCGCCCCGAGCATCACGAGTTTCGGTGGGTCACATATAAAAATGCCCGATCGCTGTTAGGCGATCGGGTCAGAGAGATCCTAGACTGGGCTCACGAACTCACGCGTGGTGGTTAGGCTCAAGAGCCGACCGGAATCACGCGTCCCTTCGAAAGTTTTGTCGGATCCACAGGCGTAAATTCAACTCCAATTGTTCCACCCGGTTGCTTCGCAATGGCGGGTTGGTCCACGTGAACTTCCACGCGGTTGTAAGTCGCATCGTAGGACCAGTCGCGACCTTGCTTCAGAGCTTGGCCGTTGTAAGTCACAACGATCGTGCCGGGGCTCGGAAGGCTTGGGCTCAAAGAGATCTTCACGTCTTGTGCGGAAGTCTTCTCTTGAATCACGCGACCGATTTCACCGAGCTTGCGACCGAAAGTGGGTTTGCCCTCTTTGTCTTTTCCGCAGAGGTCAACCGCTTTACCTTTCGTGATCTCGATAAGCTCTTCAAGTTTCACGGGTCTGTTGATCTTCTTCGTCTCACCGTCGATCAAAGACTTATCGACTTGCGAGCACGTGAAAGCCAACGCACCGTGAACGGAGACGAGACTTTCTTTTCCACCTTTGAGCGCAACGAGATCGCTTTTCACCATCTTCGCTGTTTTGCCCATCGTCGCGTCTTCAGCATCCGTGATGAACACGACAGCCAAATGCGCGTCGGGACGGTAGAAGCCTTCGTTTTGTGAACCGAGGGCCGGCAAGATCGGCGAGAAGAGTTCTTCGTACTCAGGTCCGCCGAGATCTTTTCCGCTATCGTCCATACGGGGTTCGATTCCGAGCTTCAGCGTTCCGCCGAGGATCTTTTCGAAACCTTCTGAACGAGTGACGAACTGCGGTCCTGCCACGGGCTGACCGTTGTTCTTAACGGGGCGGAGCTTACCGATCGGCATCGGAGCCTGAACAACAGGCTGCGCGCCACCGTAACGAACCGAGTCCCAAGCCGATACGGCGCCGATATGGAAATCGACTTCCGCGTGCTGCTTGAAGGCCTCAACGAACTTATCGATGTTCTTCTCGAGGTTCTCTTGGTGAGTTCCCATCGAGCCAGACGTATCGATCACGAAGAGGATATCGACTTTCGGTTCGTGCTTCACTTCAGCGGCAACGTTTCCGGCTTTGGAAACGCGACCCTGAGGGAGATCACGAACTTCAAGATCTGAACTTGCGGGAGCGCAAGCCGAAAGCATCGAACCCAAAGACAATGCTAAACCTAAGGACTTAAGCTGCGTTTTCATTCGAGGTCTCCGTCTTTCTGCGCGATCGTTTCGTTCACTACCTGCGGGCAGCCTTTGATGCTGACGCGGTAATCGTCGACTTCATCGAGCCAGACTTCTTTTTCTTCGAGATCAGGAGTGCTCGGGAACGTGAGCTGGTGACGCTCTTTTGCGATCTTCGGCACCGAACCTGACTGGCGTTTTCCCGCTTCGTCGAGGTACAGACGCTGAATCGCTTCAGCTTCGACCAAGTTCAGCTTTTGAATCGTTTCGCTCGTTTCGCGGAGACGAAGTTTCGACGACTCATCACCCGCTTGCTCCCACCCCTGCACTTTCGTGCGGAAGCGAGTTTTGAAAAGCTCAAGCGTACGGAACACCGACTTGTAATCGCAAACGCGCAGGTGCGCGAGCGATGCCAAGAAGTAAGGCTCCGACAAAATACGATCTTGGAAGAGAGGTGTGAAAACCGTCTTCAAGCTCGCGAGAGCTTCTTGCGGTTGACCCAAACGCATCTGGGCAGTCGCACGCTCTTCAAGAGCTTCGAGCCAGCTAGGTCCGCCTTTGCGAACTTCTTTGTACGCATCGACCGCCGACATGTCGTTACCGAGTTGGTAATGCACGCGTCCGATCGAGAGATAAACGCGATCGCGTTCATCCGCAGGAAGTTGCAAAGACAAAAGAGAGTTCAACGCTTGGATCGCACCTTTCGCGTCGCCCGAGAGCGCGCGATCAAGTGCAGCCATATGGCGAGCTTGGTAGTTCCCCATGTTGAACTTAGGTGCAGCGGGAGCTGCGGGTGCACCGTTTGTTTTAACAGCCGAGCGCTGAGGCGTGATCGACGATTCATACGGAGAAACGGGAATCAAAAGAGTTTTCCGTTCGTCCGCGTGAGCAGTCTTCACGCTCATCACCGCGCTCACCACAACTGCGCTGTGGATTGTGAGGCGACGAAGGTTCATCATAACAACACTCCAAGACCGAAGTTTGCGACTACGAGGTTCAAGTCGCGCGATTCGTTGTTGTTCAAAGGAGCTGCATAGTTCTGGTAACGGAGCTCAAAGCGCGTCGAAACGTGCTGGCTCAACCAGAAACCAACGCCGCCACCCGCTGTCCAAGTGCCAACCGAAGTTGAAGTGTCTTGACCGTTGTAACGAGTCGCCACTTTCACTTGGCCGTAACCAGCGAGCGAGTAGATGTCGAACTGGACTACGCGCCAGTCGAACATGTTGATCTTTCCGTATGTCATGTACCAGTTTACGAGGCCGAGGATCGACTCTTCGGGCCAGCTCACCTGGGGAGCACGATCCGAAACACCGTTCGAAACGGCGTCGTAACGAGACTTGCCTTCAGCGTTCAGCGAGTTGACCGAAGTGTTGTACTGCGCGCCAACCGAGAACTTAGGCGTGATGTGGAGGTTCAAACCAAGACCGAAGCTGTGGGTTTGAACGTAAGGATCGCCGTATGCAACGGGACCGTAGTTCGCACCGAGCTCAAAGCGCCAGTCGCGATCGACCGCGCGGCCTTGGACGATGCCAACACGCGTGCGGTTTTCGAGACGTGATACGCGCTCGTTAACGCTTTTGTTGTTACCGAGGTTTTCGAGCTGCGAGCTCACTTGAGCTTGCGCCGTAACCGAAAGGCCGAGTGTCAACGCGGCAACAGAAAGGAGGCTTTGGAAGAGTGTGGGGGTTTTCATTACTTGGATCCTTTCTTAGCGGGAGCACCGGGGGTTGCGGGCTTTTCGCTCGAAGCTTTTTTCAGAATCGTGATCTGTTCTGTGATCTCCGCCGTTTGCGAAGAGCTGCGGCCCGTGACTTTCACGCCAAGGACGCCAACAACAGAAGTCTTTCCCGAAGGAATCGAAACGTTCGAGGAATCAACCAAACCTTTGAAGACGAACTTGCCGTTCTCTTCTTGAGCTTTGTTGAACTTCACGTGTTTCGAGAGGCTAACGGTTTGAACTTCCGCCGAACCGCCAACGTCGAAGACTTTCAATGTGGGAGGATTCGACTTCGTGTTACCGGGAGAAGCGACAACAACCGTGACTTCAACTTTCGAGCCTTGCTCGATTTCTTTTGAAGCGGCCGCGATTCTTTCGATCACGAGCCCTTGGTTGGCGCAGTGAAGAGCGATGTTAAACGCCGTCGTGCTTCCGTTCAAGGGAGCTACGATTTCGGCAGCTTTGCCGCTCGCGCTCGTGATTTCGAGAGCGAGAACAAGCGGGATGTCGCGAAGACAGAACTCAGATTCCATCAACGTGCCCATGCGGGGCGTCCAGCTGAGGACGAAGTCTCCGTTTTCGCCGGCATTGAACGAAGCTCCTTCAGGAAGCTCAACCGGAACGTAACGGTAGCCAACACCTGGCATCGTCGTGCTTGTTTTGAAAGTGTACGAACGCGACTCGCCTTCGAAGAAGTTCAAGACTTGTCCGTTGAGATCGGGCTTCGGGAAGAGCGCTGTTGAGTAAGCCGTCTCTACCTTCTTGGGTTCGCCAGTCGGCTGACCCGCAACGAAGTCGTAATCTTTTACGGGGTTCTTTTCGAAGCCACCGCAAGCTGTTGCGAGAACAGCGAGCGAAGCCAGAGCCGCCATCGAGAATGATTTGTTCATCGTCATAAATGCTTTCATATTCCCTACTCTTTTCCGCTTATCGCATGCTCACGTTACGACGGAGCACGAAGGGGTAAGTCACGGCGACGCTGACGCCACCATGCGGTTTGGGGAAACGCCAGTTTCTCAACTTAGCAACGATACAGCTTTCAACTTGAGCCGAACGAACGCTCGAGTGTTTGACGTTGGCAGTTGTTACGCTACCTCCGCCACCAATTTGGAACTTCACCGATACGCGACCAGAAAGATCGGGTTTACGCTGAAGACCTTGCTCGTAGCAGTAACGGATCTGACCGAGGTTACGCATGATCACTTCGTTGATCTGATCGCGGTCGAGGCCACCCGTTACGATCGCGTCACCGTCATCACCGTCAACGTTGCCCCAGGGCGAACCGTAGGGGTCACCGTTACCAACGCCAGAACCTGCAGGACCGTTTCCTTTCGGACCAGTACCTTTCCAAGAACCGACGATTGTTTCAGTACCGTAACCAGCACCTTGAGCTCCGCCACCCGCTTTACCGCGCGTGCCGTAACCACCGGAACCAGGAGCCGCACCACCGTCACCAAACGGAGCTGCGATCAAACCTTTTCCGTACATGGCATTCGAGAAGCCCATGCCTTTACCGATTCCGAGGCCACCTTTACCGCGACCACCGGCACCGTTGTTACCGAAGCCACCGTAACCTTTGCCACCAGCACCCGAACCCGCTTCGGTGCCGACAGCTTGAAGATTCAAGCCACCGCGACCACCGTTACCGCCTTTTACGCGCGGAGAGTTCAATGCACCGAGAGCACCGATCGAGTTCATGTAAGGCTCGTTGGTACCGTAACCACGAGGACCTTCGCCCTTGTAGCCACCACCGCGAGGACCTTTGTTGCTGACTTTTGCGGTCTTCTTGAACGAAGTCGATTTTTTGGGAACGGGAGTGTTCTTTGTGATCTTCGTTTCGCTAGGAGCGACAACGATGTTCTTCGCCGCTTGAGGTTGCGGCATCTCGCGCTGAGCAACCGGTTGGGGCTCAGGCTTTGTTTCAACAGGAGGAGGATTGTTTTTCTCCTCGAGCATTTTCTCTACAGCGTCTTGAGAAAGAACCGAAACCGTAACTTCAGGTGTCTTCTCATGCGAGGTGCCCGTGAGGAGACCCGCGATCGTGAAGAGAATACCGAGACCGATTTGGATACCAACCGACCAGCCGAGCATGGCTTTAGGAGCCATTGTCTCTTCTTCAGCCAAATCGTAGTTGCGGCTGAAAGCGGCGATCTGCGGAACCCAACGGATGCGGCCGTGGCCTTCTCCGATTTCGATCGGGCTCTTCTTCAGTTTCGCGGCAGTGGTCTGCGCGAGAACTTCGAAGTCGATGCCCGCATCTTCGAGCTCTTTTGTGGAGTGAACGGTTTCAACACGGCGGTTGTCGCGGCGGAAGACGACGGTAATTTTCGTGTCTTCCCACAAGAACGTGCGAACCGCTTCGCCACGTTTATTTTCGAGCACGAAGTAGCCTTCGCTGCTCAAACCGTAAGGAGTCGTTGTCGAGATTTTCGCGTTATTTTCTTTTGTCATATCGCACCTCGCTCATTGACCTTATTGGCCAACGGCTTCACCCCTTTTTAGACGTTCTCTTTCGGCCATGAGGCGATCTTTAAAATCGCGGCGCATACCGATCAGATCGTTTAACTTCTTCTCCGTTTCCACTTTCGCTACGGCTTCGCCGGCTGAGTGGTACTTACCGTTAACGCTTGCGCCGTCGAAAACGATGTCGCGGCTCAAGTTCGCGCTAGCAGTAGCGGCGGCGGCTTTCTTCGCTTTCGCTTTGCCGTTCGCCTTTTTTGCGGGAGCTGCGTTTACGCGCTCCAGGAGCGGGCGCTTCTTCTCTTTCTTAGCTTCAGCTTGAGCCGGAGCAAAAGAGAGGGCGAGTCCCGCCGCCATCATCAGCATCACACCAAGAGTTCTCATCGCTTCTCCCCCGCTTTCAGTTTCAGGAGGCGCGCATCGAGGTACGCCACCATCGTCTCGCGACCACGGTTTACTTCGAGTTCACGAAGTTTCGCCAAGGTCTGCGCGTTGAAGGGTTCTTGTTTCGCTTTACGCTGAGCCACCAAGACTTCTTCAGCCGAGGGGATCTGCGAACCGCTACGCAAATCATCTTCAAGCTCGCCGCGGATTCCACCCGGAGCCACGTTCACGAGACTGCGAATCTCATGTGCAAGAAGCGGGCGAATCTCAGGACGGCTTGATTTGAACTCACGAGAAAGAGCCTGTTGCGATTCGTGATCGCCCCAGAGAAGCGTGAGTTTCTTTTCGATCTGTTCGTGTTTCGCGAGATAGTTACGTGCGCTCGCATCCACTTGCGCTTTGTAAGCTTCGCGCTGAGAACCTTTGAGTTTACGCGGGATTGGGAGCGAGAGAATGTCGCTATAAACCCGTTTATTTTCGCGCGAGAGAGCCGAGAGCGAGAGAAGTTGCAGCGTCCAGTCTTTCGAGCTGATCGCGTCGTTAGCCATCTTCTCCGCATCGCCGATGAGTTTCAGACGATCCATGAGCGAGCGTTGCATGAGCGCTTCGCTTGAAGAATTTAGCTGGTGGCGCGCCAATTTGCGCTCGCGGACCGAGAACTCACGCATGAACATTTGGCGCGCGAGCATGCGGCCAGCGGGCTCTTTCGTTACGCCACGAACGCGCAGAGCTTTCTCTGCGAGATCCGGGTTACCCGACTTAGCGTAGAGCTCAAGAACGAGTGCTGCGTAGAGACCAGGGTAAGCTTTCAAAGCACCCTCGTGTTGAGCGAGGACGCGGCTTGAACCCGAAGAACGCACGATTTTCGCGCGAACAAAGGCTTTCTGGAAGTTATCGCGAGAGACGCGGAGGAACTCTTCTTCATGAGCGCGCGGGCTGCGGCCTGAGAGCTCTGCTAAGAGAGCGAGCTTCATCGCGCGTTCTGCGCGGTCCATTTTCGAGAGCTTCATGCGGCGGGTGATTTGGTAAGCTTCTTCGAAATCGAGCGACATTTCCGCCGCCCAAGCGATCTTGCCGTAAGCGAGTTCGCGGTCGTCTTCCGAAATGCCTTTGAGAGCGAGAAGGCTAGCACCAGCACCGCGAGCTTGAACGAGATCGCGAGCTTTTTCAGCGAGGATCATGCGCGTCTTGTGGAAGCGAACTTTCTCTTCGAGAGTCGCACCAGTGAGGTCAGCTTCGTTCAACTTCGCAAGAGCTTGAGCCGGTTCAACCTGCTCAGCTTGCTTGTGAACCGCTGTACGAGCGATTTTGAGGTATTCCGTGCGGCGCGAAGGATACGCACGAGCGTATTCCGTTGCGCGAGCCTGAACAGCTACGTGGTCTTTGATACCTACGAGAGCGTCGAGATCGAGGTCAGCTGCTTTTACGCAGAGGTCCGATGCCGACTTGTTCCCAACGCATGCGCTCGAGAGAGCAAACGCACGGAAGCGAGCCGAAGCTTCTTTCATTGCGCCGCGCTCGTAAGCCACGTGAGCGTGCTGGTAACGGATTTTGTTGATGATCGCGCCGTTCGGGTTCAAACGAGCGTAGTGCTCGTAAGCCTGTTCGCGCGTGCGGTTGTCTTTGGAAAGTTCCGCCATTTCAACGTAGCCAACAACTGCGGCTTCGAGAAGATTCTTAGCGTCTTTCATGTTCGGGCGGGCGGCAACAAGATTTGAGCTCTTATAGTAGAGCGTTGCTGCTTGAGCGTAGCGCTTTTGCGTACGCGCGGCTTCGGCTGCCCATTGAGTCATCTCAACGTCGTCATCAAACTTCGCGAGATAAGTCAGGTAAGCGTCAACCAAGAGACCTGAGGGATTTTTCTTTTCTTGTTTGTTCCAAACGATCACGAGACCACGGAGACGTTGCTTCAACTGCTCGCAGAGTTCAGCGTCATCGCAACCTTTTTTGATCCAGTACTGAACGGCTTCGCCCATGTCGCGAAGAGATTCTCTCTTCTCGCCGAGATCGAAACGGATCTGCGCTACGCGCACCATCGCTTCAAGGCGATCCGAGCTCTTTTCCTCGTATTTTACGAGAGCGTCCCAAGCCATGATGGCGGCACGCTTTTGACCGAGGCGCTCAGTTTCGTTTGCGAAGTGTTTCATTACATCGCGACGGGCGCGGTCGGGAGCCAAGCTCTCAAGACGAGCCACTTCACGAGCGGTCAAGTTCCCGCGAGCGAAGAAAGTAGCGAGGTCACGTGCGACGTCTTCTTGGAAAGAAGCATCAAACGTTGCACCGCTTGTCGAATCGCGCATGAGAAGTTCAGGAGTTTCGAGGATCTTGACCAATGTGCGAACCGCGAGAGGTTGCTCGCCTTTGTTCAAGTGGCACCAAGCAATGCGGTGCCAGATCAGACCACGACGACCGGGAGTGACGATTCGCATCGCCGCCTCGAAGTCGTCTTGTGCTTTTTCAAAGTGACCTTTAGAAAAACGCGTTTCGGCGCGGCCAAGAAGGCCTTCGGCGTAAACGGCTTTTGTGTGGCGTTTCATTCCTTCTGCCACGATACGCTCGTAAAGAGCTTCAGCTTTTTTATTGTCGAGGTTGACCTCGTTGAGCTGAGCCATCTGGAGCATGAGAGGACCGCGGTTTTCTTTCGGAGCTTCCGCTAAAACCACGTCGTAAAGGCGAAGAGCGCGACGGCGGTCTTCGAGGGCGCCTTTGCAATCCGAGCAGCCCTTCTCGGCTTCTTCCATCGCGCGCAAACGAGCGCGCTCGGAATAAAGATCAGCCAAACGCGCGCGGACCGGACGGAAGTTCACGGTCTCATCTTCTTTAGCCGAGCTTAAAGTCTGCTCGAGCTTTTCGATGACGACGGTGTGGATCTCCGCGTCCATTTTTTCCGCTTTCGCAGCACCCGCCGTGAGAACGGCGAGACCCACGAGCATGAAGCGAACAAAAGAGTTTTTCTTTGAACCGCGCGACGCGAGAGTCATGGCTGACCCTCCTCTTGAATGACGGCAAATCTGAATTTATGGAAGCCGGAGATCGATCCAGCGCGAACGATCGGTGCTACCAACGAGAAGTCGGCTTCGCGATCGGCCTGGATGATCAAAGCTTCCGCTTCTTCACCCGTAACTTGGGTTTTCTTTTCCTGCAGGCGCTGAGCGAGCTGAACTTGTTCGATCGGCTGATCACCGAGGAAGTAACGGTTGCCTTCGATACGCACGAGAGTGCCGTTATGAAGAGCGTCCGCTTTCATCGCCGTCGGGAGCTTTTCCGATTTCGCGAGTTCAAGCGTCGAAGTATTCCCTGTGTTTTGCACAAGGAGGTACAAAAGCATGATCGAGAACGCGTCGACGAGCGACGTCAACGTCAGTACTGCGACCAAGTTTTTCTTCGAACGTCCGCCCGCCTTTGGGTCGAGTTTCATCGCCTCTTGAAGGGGGCTTCTCAGTTTTGCTGCGAGTACGCTTGTGTGTCTCATACATCAACCTTCTTTTTCGTTCGAGTTCGGTTCCGATACCCACTGAGCTCGTGAGAGCATCAGAGCGGGGCGATTCCGATCTCGCCGATTTCGAGGATTTTCAACCGGTCCATCATGCGGATCACTTCGCCGTAATTGACTCGTGCATCCGGCATGATCAGCGCCGTCTTAAGACCCGGCATCATGCGCTTGATTTCGGCTGCGTGGTTTTCCACAGCTTTCCAACCCGAGTTCGCCGTGCCGACGAGGAAAGTTTTTTCCACCATCTGTTTGGGAAGTTCCGGGCTATCCATCATCTGCAGCTTTACTTCGCCGCTCGATTTCATCGTGATCCAGAGGCTGGAAGCCTTCACATCTTGGCGTGAAGTTTCTTGTCCCAAACCTTGATCGATGTTCATCGCGCCGATCTGAGTCCAAACCGCTGTGAGCAGAAGGAAGCAGATACAAACCGACATCATCGAGATCACGGGGAGCAAATCGAGCTCGAAGTTCAAATCTTTTTTGTTGTGACCTTGTGCGCTCATTTTCTTCGCTCCTCTCTAATGAGATGTCCGATTACGCTTTTTTCTTCGAAGTCGACGTCGGAACGGATTCGTAGTTGAAACCGAGCCAGATATAGATCTTCAAAGCGGCTTTCGAGAGATCTTCCGACAACTCGTTAGCGCGGGCTTGGAGAACGGAGAACATGATCAAAGCAGGAAGAGCCATGATCAGACCGTAAGCCGTTGCGTACATGGCTTCGGAAACACCTTGCGAGAGGATCGCGGCTTTTTCGACGGCGCTTGCTTGGCCAACCGATGAGAAGGCTTTGATCAGACCGACGATGGTACCGAGAAGACCGAGGAGCGTACCGACGTTACCGAGCATCGCGAGGAAGCCGATGCGCTTGTCGAGACGCGACTGTTCTTCAAGGAGAACTTCGTCGATTTTCAACTGGATCTCTTCTTTGCCGCCCATGTCGTTGGCTGCTTGCGCGCCAGCTTGAGCAACGATCGCGATGGGAGTCGATCCCATGTTGCGAGCTTGGCTGATCACGCGGTCAAGCGAGCCAGCTTTGATGTCGCGCTCGAACTGCGCAACCAGGTTCTTCTGGTTCGGCTTGCGGAGAACGTAGAGAGCGAACGCGCGCTCTGCGATCAAAGCCAACGAAGCCAGCTGGGCGATCATGATGAAGATCATCCAGATGCCACCCTCACGGAATGCCGTGATAATTCCCGAAGTCATACCCTTTACCTCACCGTTTAGAGTTACAAATTTCGTCACTGCCACCTGGCTCAATGCTTCGGTGGTCGGTTTCCAACCCCGCTTATAGGCAACCCTTGTGCCCTGACTCAGAACGAATTCACGCCCCGGAGAGGTCTAGCCGGAGACATAACGCGTTTCATTCGTTCAAATTCGGTGACCAAAAGCGGCGCTTTGCGTGCTGGCATCAAAGGGCACGGGGGGTTCGGTTGGGGTTGGAGTGCGGTTGGCGGTACCAGTTTCCTTTTGCAGAAGCGGTGCAACGGACGATGGAACTCATCGAACTGCATCGGAGCAGCTGATCGGACATGCGAGAGCTGGGTGGCGCGGTAAGCTCGTTCCTTAACAGTGTCTTGCGGGAAGTTCCGCAACCAGGTTGCGTGGGTTGCGTGGGTTGCGTGGGTTGCGTGGGTTGCGTGGGTTGCGTGGGTTGCGTGGGTTGCGTGGGTTGCGTGGGTTGCGTGGGTTGCGTGGGTTGCGTGGGTTGCGTGGG